>Ga0180430_10000079_pt1 | contig 111002 bp, 87 predicted proteins | sample SS_ome_9_FD_132999 | JGI IMG/M metagenome (GOLD analysis project Ga0180430, IMG submission 132999) | Hypersaline lake sediment archaeal communities from the Salton Sea, California, USA - SS_1_S_2 metaG | ecosystem: Environmental > Aquatic > Non-marine Saline and Alkaline > Hypersaline >...
CTCTGTCTGCTACACTGTGTTTCCACAAAACCGCCTCCTGCTGTTGACGTAAATCCTTCTTCCAAAAGACTTACGCACGCAAGGGCGGTTTTGTGCATTCTCTGTGTGAGATTTCCGGGCTAATCCTGATTCCTGCTTAATGCGATTCGAAGCCCCTTGCGCTGCAGGCGAGCTGCGAATCACGTTGGCTCGCAGCAGGTCCGCAGCCTGCAGCAACTCAGGTTCCGGAGCATGTGCCGTACGATACATGTGTACAACGAGTGGATGAGATCCGGATGTCAGACGCGTTGTCCGAAATGCGCGCAGTGCTGCGACCGCAGGAATTCTCACCGCCGCGTCTCAACGACATCACGCCAAATACTCAAGCATTCATCAGATGACGCGGTTGTATCTGTTCCAAACGTCGAGCGTCATCTATTCATGCCCACTGGCGATGACAGTCGAAGCCGCGAGTGTCCTGCAACTCATGGCGAACGATGCGCTCAAGTCCCGCGCGTTTGCGCGACTCGCAGCAGCAGCAGGTCCAGTTGGGCCAGCGGCCTGATCTGAGCAGAACCAAAGTGAGACGATGGGATACCATCGGAACATCACGCGAGCTTTTTCTCGGCGACGGTGCCTTCCGGCGTTGTCTTCACGTCGTAACCGGCTTCTTCCAGTTGGGCACGAATCGCATCGGATTTGGGCCAGTCTTTGTCGGCTCGTGCGGCATCCATCGCGGCACAGAGTGAGACGACGTCCAGTTGATCGCTGGATGCCGCTTCGGCTTCTTCCTCACCAAGTGGAGCGACAGCAAGCACGGTGTTGATCTTATTCAGCACCGCGAGCGATTCCGATGGGTTAGGGTGCTCACCGGACGCCCACGGCAGGATCGCTCCCAGGGCACCGGCCACGTTGAGGTCGTCGGCGAGAGCGGTTCCAAAGGCTTCCAGAACCGGATGGCTCAGGTCGACTTCGGCTGGTTCCGACGTTTCGGCTTCCAGCCGGGTTCTTAGATCCTGCAAACGTTTGACGACTCCAGCGGAATCCTGCAGTCCCTTCTTCGTGAAGTTCATGTTCGAGCGATAGTGGGACTTGATGAGTTCCAGTCGCAGCACGGCGGGATGAACTTCAATGCCGGTGGCACGTCCTTCCAGCACATCGCGGACGGTCCAGAAGTTCCCTTTACTCTTGGACATCTTCTCGCCTTCGACCATCAGAAAGCGGGCATGCATCCAAAACCGAGCAAAGGAATCAGCTCCTGTGGCTCCACGCGACTGAGCGATCTCACATTCGTGATGCGGGAAGATGAGGTCTTCGCCTCCGGTGTGGATATCAATCACGTCCCGGCCGAGTCGTTTACGCGCCATGCATGAGCATTCGATATGCCAGCCTGGATAGCCGGTTCCCCAGGGCGAATCCCATTTCATGATGTGCGTCGAATCAGCCTTCCACAGCATGAAGTCCGCCGGATGTCGTTTGCTGGCCTGGTCAGAATCGATCACGCGTCCGCCGGCTCCGGCCTGCAGGTGATCCAGCGTGTTTCCGCTCAGGCTCCCGTAGTCGGCAAAGCTCTCCACGCTGTAGTAGACGACTCCGTCCGGTCCGACATACGCGTGATCGTTCTCGATCAGCTGAGAGATCATTTCCTGCATGACGTCGATGTTTTGCGTCGCATGCAGAATGTTATCTTCGTATTCGAAGGCGACTTTCACGCCCAGCTGGCATGCATCTTCCAGAAACGCGTCGGTGTAATACTGAGCGATTTGAAATGGGTCGTCGGGATTGTCTACCGCGCCTTCCGGCACCTTGCCGGACTTCTTGTCTTCCTTGACTCGTTTGGCGGCCGCTTCCATTTTGTCTTCGCCGGCGCCGTCAGCCACGGCATCATCCGTCATGTGCCCCACATCGGTGATGTTCATCACGTGATGGACTTCGTGTCCGAAGAATTCGAGTGTCCGGCGAATCAGATCGGCAAACAGAAAAGAACGGAAGTTGCCGATGTGTGCAAAGTCGTAGACCGTCGGTCCGCAGCTGTACATGCGGACGCAGTCCTGTTCCAGCGGCTCAAATGATTCGACCGAATTGGTCAGCGTATTGTAGAAACGAATGTCCATTGACGTCTCTTGAATGAAATAATCTGCCGCGAGGGAGTTAAGAAAGGCACGGAAGGATCCGTCCGGCAGTCTAGTGAAATCAATCGATTCCCGGCAGGCTGACCTGATGCCGGCGGGATGATTCTCAACTTGCGCGCCCGAACAGCACAGCGGATGGCGATGGACAGCAATTGCCTGCCAACAAAGGCCAAAAAAAGAAGCTATCGGCCCGACGCGAGACTCCGCAGCTGTCAGAGTTCCGAGCAGATTCTCATTGCTGGAACTCCTGACACAGCTTACAGGTCATCTCGGACCGCATACTCTCGATTTAGTAACCAATGCTGCGAGCGGCCGGCTGCACGCCGATCATTCGGGCTTTCGGACGCTTCAGATCAATCAGCACGGGCTGAGATGTCTGCGACGAACCGATGTTGCCAGCGGAGTCTCGCGCCAGCAGACGGAAATGGACGCTGTGGGGCGAGTTGGCCTGGATGGGCCAGTCAATCCGGCCTGGGTCAGGCTGCCAATCGAAGACAGGAATCCATGGTCCGGAGGTCGAAGTGGCCCATTCCAGTCGAACGTTTGTCGCATGAGTGTCCTGGACGTTCCATTCCAGACGCACCAATGGGCTGCTTTGAATCCGAACTTCCGGCAGAGTCAGCTGAGTGACGGGAGCTGTCTGGTCAACCGTCACGACGATTTCCGGGGCGTCCCCAGGCTGTGGCGGCGGATCGATAAAGCCTACCCCGTTGCGAACGCGGATGGCAAAGCCAAACGTACCTTCGCCCTGCACATCGACCAGCATTGGGCTCTTCATATCTGTATCATTGCCGTAGCGAAACCATTTCTGGCCGCCATTTTCGGTCACAAACAGCTCAACTGAACTGACTCCCGACGGACCGACATCTTCCACTGTGTAGTCCACATTGAATACAGCGTTTGAAACCAGCTGCACATTCGGCTGCCCGGGAACGAATGATGGCGCGGCGGGTGCTGCGGCTGTCACCGCCGCTGGATAGGGATTCTGTGGAGTCCCCTGAGACACCAACGTCGATGGCTGGACGGTGTTTGGCAACGCAACACCAGCCGGACTGGCTGGAACCATCGGGGCAGCCTGCGGAACGTTGACTGGCTGCACAGTATTGCCGGAAGGAGCAGGTGTCTGGACAGCTGCTGGTGCTGCAGGCTGCTGAGCCTGAAACGGCATCTGCCCAACAGGCGGAGCTACGATCGGAACCTGTGGTGCCTGAGCGGTCGCAAACTTTGGCGAATGAGCCACCGGTCTGGCAACCGGAGCGCTGGTAATCATCTCACGTCGGACATTGGCAACGTTTCCTGCTCGGTCGGCTACGCTACCTCGAATGGCAACAGAAGCTCCCGGCCGAGTGTTTACTGTCGCTTCACCGGATGTTCCCGGATTCACCTGAAGTGGTTTCCACTGGCCATCTGTTCCTTCGGAGTATTCGAACCGGATCGAACCCGGAACACATTCTTCCGGTATGTTCCATCTCACATGCACGGCGCCGTTGCCTCCGTCGATCAGTTCCACATCCAGTCTTGGTGCAGTCGTGTCCACAATCACCTGGACTTCAGATTTCAGTGGGCCGTCTGCCGGATCGGGAACGCCTGCGCGGTCAGTCATGCGGATGGCAAAATCCCACGCGCCATCCGACGGAGCGGAAAACTGAAAACTGCCGGCAGAAACGGGCACTCGCTTCAACTGCTGCATCTCCCCGCCGTCCCGGGCACCAAACAACACGGCATATCCGGGCAACTGCTGACCTTCTTCCGCTTCCACGTAGAACGGAATACGAAAGCTGGTTGAATTTGTGAGATGAGGCTCAGCCGCATTGGCAAACGGAGCCAGGCCAGCGACACACAGGCCAGCGGCAGCAGCGGACTGGACAATCTTTCGTAATATCATTCCGACGTTCCTTCGTGCGGGGCCGGCCTCTTGTGTGCAATCCGGTCTTGAACGCGTCTGATTCTTCAATGTGAGTAAATCAGACTCCGACTGAATCGGTATCGGAGGCACAAATTCAGCGACTTGATACGAATCTTCCGCGTGTGACGCCCGAAACGATCATGCGGCGCAGACCTTCCCTAAATTGCCACGGCGCAACGCAGATGCCTCGCATATCGGCAGAGTTTGCTGGCGCGGCGGCGGCTGTGATCTTTCGGCAGCGATTGCCGATCTGGCGCGCCGTCACATTGCCTGGATCGGCACTGGCCTGGATTCACCGACAGAATTCGATAGGCTGCGTTCGGAATTCTTTTCTCAGGACCTGTTCAGGAACCAGATTGATGTCGGAACCAAAGATCGTTGTGCGAGATAACGGGCCTCTACTCGTGACCGGCGTTTGCAGCGTTGAAGATGCTGACGGAAACGCATTCGAAACTGGTGGCAAAGACACAATCGCTCTGTGTCGGTGCGGGGCGACCGAGAACCGTCCGTTTTGCGATGGTGCTCACAAGAGCTGCAACTTCGAAGCCGCTGACAGAGCCAACGGCTGACAGCTTCGGAGTCTTGTCCCTCAACTTCGTTCCGGTTCATTCTGCGCGCAAAAAAGGGCACCGGCGTGATACCGGTGCCGCGGGGAAACGCATGTTCAGAGAGAGGGAGTGAGGGAAGGGGGGTTGAGACGAGGGAGAAGGGAAGGGAGTGGTCTCAACAGGTCAACCGAGGAATCGATTGCCCCTATAGATCAGTTCTCTGATTTCTGCGTCAGTGTCACTTTAGACATCGAGGAAGCCGACTGAGATGAACTTCTCAATACGGTTTCTCTGGATGTCGGTGCCCAGCCTCCGGAACGACGCCGAGTTGGCTTACTGTAGGTTGCCGGTATTACAAGATCGTCCTGATGACGGCTGTTGCGTGTGCTGGGGCCGAAGTGCAGATCATCATCCACAGGAGCAAGCTCACGTGTCTCGCTGGATGGGCGAAATGGCTTCGTACCTTCGGCCTGTCGCCCTGTATCGGCGTCACCTCGGAATGTATCCTTGGTGTCAGACCGATTTGCTGATCTGCTGAAATTCGGGTCGGGGTCCGGGCTGAGCGCTGTTCGGCTGTCAATAATCGTTGGAGCGAATGCCGTGACTCCGCTATATCCATACCCGCCGAAGCCATACGCAGTCTGAGTTCCGATCGGCACCGTGCGGTAGGCGGTCTGAGGCTTCATGACGTTCACGACTCGTTCACGATAGTCGAGTTTCTGGACCGCAACACGTTCCGTCTTCTTTTCCGCGACCATCTTCGTTTCGTTGACGGTCACCTGTCGTGTGCCTCGTACGGCGACCTGGCGAGTTACCGGAACGCTGCAGGCCATCATATTTGGCACGTACTGACGCGATGTATGGTAGTTGGGCATGAACGCTGTGCGAAACGAATAGCCAGTGCGGTTCAGCCAGCCAATCATTCCCGGACGAGCGTCAACCTGACACGGCGAACACTTCTGCACGGGTGTGTATCGTGTAATCCAGCGCCCCATGTCTCTCTGAACCGTCTTGTACTCTGTGACGTTCTGATAAGAAACGGTGGGAACTTCGACGGTCCGCTGAGTCGTCATTGGACGCATCACAGTCACTTCGCGGTCTTCGTAGGTGGTTCTGTAATACGGTTCGCGGACCGTTTGTTTCTCCTGGCGATAGGTAGTCACCGGCACCGTCTGATAGCAGGTTGTCTGAACCGGCTGGATAGGCGTACAGGACGCCATGGGTGCTGATACGGGGCTGCAATTGGAGCAGCCATTATTTCCGTAAAACTGAGCGTTTGCCGGTGACATACTCAAGACGAGACCCGCAATCACTGCGGCACGAGACATCTGTCGTGGCAACATAGGTTTCTTCCCTGAAAGAACGTTCCTGAACGCGCAGCGAACACCACGAGGGCTGAACGCCGTGAGTTACAGATGAGAAGACCAGATTGACAACCTCGCGTGAATCATTCGTGTCCATCCATGGACATCACGAGGAGTTCGTATCTGGCAGAAGGGTTGAGAGTTTGGAGTGGACGGGAACCGAAGAGATTTCGGAGTGTGCCCAACGCAGAACGCGTCAAGCGGAGGAATCAAACAGTACGGCGAGATGTGTGGCTGAAAATGCCGAGAGGTGTGCCGTGCTGACGGGATGTTTAACGGAAGCCGTCGAATCAGGTCAAGAGTTGTTCAAACTTCTTGAGCTGAACTTTGGAGTTGGGACGTTTTGAACCAACTAAACTGCAGTTTGTCAGGCATCGAGTGGCAAGATCTGCTGCTCACCACTTCCAACAGCCGCAAGCTGCCGGTGGTATTGGAGTTGCACCAACACCGGACAAGATACAGCGGCAATCACTTTGTCGCATGACTCGTGAACCAATGCTGGTGTCGTCAGTCCCGAGTGGTGACTCAAGTCATTCAACACCGGGGGTTTAGCGTTGGTGATCCGTTCGTTGGAACCACGCAACAGGATGTTCCCGGCTGCTGCGAAAAGCAGGTACAAATGACGGCTGCTTCTCCAGTGTCAGAATTCTTCAGAAATTCCTGGTCGTGCATCACAGGGTCGGTCGAGCTGCGTTCCGGCAGGCAAGAGAGTTGTTCTCTTTATTCGTTGCATGCGCTGGACAGTTGACGCCAGCCCTTCAGGGAGGATGTCAGACCGATATGACGCAACTGACGGTCGATGGATTCTTCCAGGTCGGTATCCATGCTGCCGGCGGATTCTTCAACCAGGAAATTGGATACGCTCACGGCCGACAGACTTGTGAACTGGTGTTCGGTGTTTCTGTCAGGACAGTGATGAAACGCGATGGCTTCAACCAGTGCCTGTGGTAGTCCCCACATGGACAACAGGTATGCTCCAATTGCCGCATGATCGGTCCGGAGAACACGTCGTTCTGCTGCGATCCCTGAGATCCGTTCTCGACTGACAATTGCCTGAGTCTCTGCCCATTCGTCAGCAGCATTCGTCGCAAGGATCAGTTTCCCGATGTCGTGAAGGGTTGCCGCTGTGAATGCTTCGCCCACAGCATCCGCTGTACAACCCTGATGTCTGGCAATCTGGCGGGCCAGCGTGGCAACCTTCATGCAATGACAAAGCATATAGTCGATCGAGAACCCTTTAACCTGAGAATCATCAAACTGTCGGAACACACCAACGGACAGGACGAGTGACTTAATGATGTCCATTCCCAGTAGAGATACTGCCTGAATGGGAGATATCACCGGGCGACCCAGACCGAAAGCCGCTGAGTTGGCAATCTGCAGGATTTTCGCAGTCATCCCTGGGTCGCAGGCAACGACCTCGCCGACGCCGGACGCTGTTCCGGTTGGAGATTCGATCTCCGCAAGTACTTCGGTGTACAAGGATGGAACACTGGGGAGCGTATGTACGGCGCCGATCAACTCCTGCAGATGGTCACAGTGAAGCAGGTCTCGAAGCTGACACGCACGGAGGACGGTCGTCTGCAGAGTTTTTGCATCACACGGCTTCGAAAGGTACTGGTGCATTGGATCAACGGCACGCAATGCGGTATCGCGACTTGAATGGCCTGACAGCACAATTCGGACAGTCTGAGGCCATCGGTCACTGACCCGCGAGAGCAGTTCTGCCCCATCCATCTGTGGCATTTGCATATCGGAGACCAGGACATCGAAAGTTTCTTCTTCGAGCCGGCGCAATGCCGCACTGCCGCTGGTGACGAAGTCACTTTCCCATTCTGCGTTGGTTGCATCGAGCATCCGTTCGATCCCGCGCAGGACAGGAGCTTCATCGTCAACAAACAGAATCTTCATGGCTTCAGCTTTGCGGGGCTTGTACTGATCCTGACTCAGTCTCAAATAACAGTCGGTCTTGTACTCATCGAGCGGACAGCAGATGACTTTTGCTGGATCGTGGAGGTCACGGGCAAGTGCTACCACGTGGAACCCCCATGTTCAGACACCCGACCGGGGCATTTTCCCCAATTACGGAGCCGCAATGCAAAAATGTGCTCCCTAAGCATGTGTGGAATTCCCCACCTTCATGAACTGTCAGACCGGGGACAAGCCCCCGAATCACCGAAATCGCCGAACGTGCTCTAGTCCGCCCAGGCTGATGCTGCCGAATCAGAAAGTACAGAAACAGAACGATTTCGCTCATGACGTGTGTCACGAACGAAAGCGACGACGCATGTCCTGATTTGGTGAACCGGAATGTTCATGCAACGCCATCCACAGATCAGGCTCTCAAAACGGATTCAATTTCTCGTCTGGCTGCTCGTTTTCAACTCCTCAGTCTCTGCATTTCAGGAGCTGCACGCCGAGTTGGCCTCTGAATACCGTGAGAAGCTAGCGTGCCTCTACAAGCTGGCAAGCTACGTGGAACACGCAGGTGGAACCAATCAGCCACGCGTTCGCATCGGAGTGCTTGGACGCGACCCGTTCGGGACAACGCTGGATTCAATGGCCGCTGACCGAAAGGCACGCGGAAAGTCTGTTGAGGTAACACGGTTTCCGGTGGCTGCCGATTACACCGCGTGTGACATTCTGTTCATCAGTCGTGACGTAGACATGGAGACTCTGAGACAGCTCACAAACAGAACAAAGAATGACTGCCTGCTCATCGTGGGTGAGCATCCTCAGTTCACTGCGAATGGCGGAGTGGTGAATCTCACAATCAAAGATGACGGCAAAGCAGCGATTCAAATTAATCTGACAGCAGCCCATGCTCGAGGCCTCATGATTGATGCGCGGCTGTTACGTGTCTGTCAGATTGTTGACTCCGGGGTAGCAACTCAATGAGTCGCCGCTTTCGAGGGACGGATTCAATCCGAACACGCATTCTGATGCTGGTGAGTGCTGTATCCATGTCGGCGATCCTGCTGCTGGTTACGATGATCTTGATCCGCGACTTCTTCTCCAAACGCGAAAGCAAGATACGCGAGTTCAATTCTGTCGCCGGGGTGCTGGCAGACAACCTGACGGTCGCGGTATCTTTTCGCGAAGCCGACTCAGCGAAGAAACTACTCGGATCACTGGCCAGTGAACCATCTATCCGCTCTGCAGTGGTCGTTGATACGGATGCCCACGTTGTTGCAACCTATGGTGATTCAATCACGCTGGAAAAAAAGATCGAGTTGTGGTTTGCCCGAAACACGGAAGCCGCCGGAGTTCGCAATCATGAATTTGAAGCAGATCTTCTGACCGTTCGGCTTCCAATCGTGGAATTTGATACTGTCATCGGCAGCTTGGCGATTACAGCGGATACATCCGACATCTGGGCAGAACTAACGATGTTCACCCGCGACACCTGCCTGGCATGTGCGGTGGTTCTCATGATGGCACTCGTCGTCTCGAGGCAACTGGAGAAGTCGATTACGGAGCCGATTCTCGCCCTGGCGGATACCGCAGCAAGTGTGTCGGAACACAAAGACTATTCGGTACGGGTGACGCACACTGCCAGCGGAGAAGTGGCTGTTCTGAGAGACCAGTTCAATCTGATGCTGGAACGCCTCGAAACCACGACAAAGCAGATTGGCGCAAGCCAGCAGGCATTACAGGAACACAATCAGCTCCTGGAACAGCGTGTGGCCGAACGGACGAGAGAACTGGCGAACGAAGTCGAGAAGACCCACCAGGCTTACTCAGAACTGCAGGAACTTCAAAGCCAGCTTGCTGAGACGGCTCGGTCAGCCGGAATGGCTGAAATCGCCAATGGTGTCCTTCACAACATTGGTAATGTGCTCAACAGTGTCAACGTATCGGCCCAGCTTTCAGCCGAACACCTTCAGACTCTGCCCGTGGAAAAGCTCGACAGAGTCGCCGTCCTGCTAAAGGACAAGAAAGCGGAGATGGGCGAATCGTGGACCAGCTTTGAAGGACTGACAGCGTTGCCGGATCTGCTGATGCAGATTGCCAGTACATTGAACTCGCACCGAGAATCAATCCGCAATGAACTTCGCCATCTGGAAGAACACATTGATTTTGTGAAGCAGATCGTACAGTCGCAGCAGTCGTTCTCACGGCAGGGTGGAATGCACCAGGACGTCAGTGCCGTCGAAGTCTTTGAGACGGCATGCAAGTTCGTGGTTTGCCAGCAACATCACAATCGCATTCGGATTGAACGGCAGTTTGAGTTTGTCGGCAACCTGCGGACAAACAAAGGAAAACTGCTTCAGATCCTTTCCAACTATGTTAAGAATGGCCTGGAAGCCGTCCATGAGTGTGTGAGTGGACAACCAACTCTGTTAATCGCAACACGACTTCTGCCTGACGATAAGGTTGAGTTCAGTGTGACTGACAATGGCCACGGCATCGATGCAGCGACACTGGAAAACATTTTCCGGCACGGTTTCACAACCAAAGCAGATGGCCACGGTTTCGGGCTTCACAGTGCTGCCTGCGCGGCGAAAGAGATGAACGGAAGCGTTGCCGTTCACAGTGATGGCCCCGGAAGGGGAACTCGGTTTTGCGTGCGAGTACCGCTGTCGCCAGCTGAATCCGTGGTCTCAGTCTGACACCATCCGAACCGTCTCTCGAACGTTGACCGTTCCGAGAGGCAATGAAAAAAGGCCGCCCAGGTTCTTCTGAACCCAGGCGGCCCTTTTCTCGGTCGCCGAGGTTGATCGGTTTCTCAGGCCGATCAGCCTCACATAGAGCTGGGCTCGTTTCTCAGGCGAGCCACCGTCTCTCTCGTAGGCCGCAAGCTTGTGCGGCGGCACTGGTTTCTCAGGCCAGTGCGGCCCAGGATCTCACTCCGGGCCAGTCTCTCTCTCGAAAGATCACTAAAGCAACCACGATGCCAAATGATCTTTTTTGCGGTGAGGAATCTTCTTCTGGAGCCGGAGGCCTGCAGAAAACCAATGAAAACGCTGGAGGAAACAAATCCATAAATTCTATCCGGGCGCGGGGCATCCTTCCGGAACCTCGAGATTGCAGATTCTACAACGCTCGGACGGTGAAATTATTACAAACCACTCCTTACTATTGCGTGTCCGGAATGGGCTCTGTTCACTCATTTCATCACTGCCCAGACCTGCTGCTTCCCCGGAGCTTGTGGTCTTTCGTGATATGGCCATTCCCCGTGTCCTGGCCAGTTGCTTCACGAATGTTGTTGGTGTGTCTCGTGTCTGAACTGCTTCCTGCCAACCCACTGCATCCTCATGACCACTGGATGAAACGAGCTCTGGATCAGGCTGTGATGGCATTTGATGCGGATGAAGTTCCTGTCGGAGCTGTCGTTGTTTACGAAGACAGGGTTATCGCCGAAGCCTGCAATCAGCGAGAAACGCTCAACGACCCGACGGCTCACGCCGAAATGATCGCGATTACTCAGGCAGCGGAGTCTCTGGGATCATGGCGGCTGCTGGATTGCACGTTGTACGTGACGCTGGAACCGTGTCCCATGTGTGCCGGAGCCATCGTGCAGGCTCGTGTGCCGTTTGTCGTCTACGGAGCCAGCGATCCGAAAGCGGGAGCGTGTGATTCACTGTTTCATATTACGGGCGACATTCGCCTGAATCACCAGTCAGCTGTCCTCGGCGGTGTGATGCAGAATGACTGTCAGACGATTCTGCAGGAGTTTTTTCGGCAGAAGAGAGCTCAGGGAAAGAAGTAGGCTAAATGGACAGCGGTCGACCACCATTGAAACTCACATCCAGCCAGTTTCTGGTGGGAGGCGCGGTGCTGGAAGGCATTCTGTTGGCCACCGCATTCCTGCTGGGCTGGTTGATGGATTACAGTCCGACACAGGACCTCTACTGGGACCTGACTGACTTCGGACTGGGGCTGCTGGCGACCGGACCGCTGATGCTTCTGCTGCTGGCGATGTTCATCCTGCCAGGATCCGGAATTCAGAACATTCGAGAATTCCTGCGAGACACACTGGGGCCACTGCTGGCGCGATGCCGCGTGGTTGATCTGTTCTTTCTCGCGTTGCTGGCTGGTCTGTGCGAGGAGGTTCTGTTTCGAGGTTTCCTATTTGGCTGGATCTGGCAGTACAACCGCACATTCGCCGTGCTGATTTGCAATCTGATCTTTGGCATGGCCCATTGTGTAACGCCTCTATACGGATTTCTGGCGGCCATGGCAGGGTTGTACCTGACGGCGCTGCTGGCGATCGACCCCTCACCGAACCTGCTGATTCCCGTCACCACGCATACGGTGTATGACTTCATCGCTTTTCTGATCGTTGCCCGGGATTATCGGCAGAGCGTGGAGACTTCCCAGTGAACGTCGGCCACTGGTTGTGAAGCTCTGTCTGTGCATACTGAATTCCAGCCAAAAGACTGGCGAGCTGCGCGACGTCAGTCCGCAGAATTGTGAGGCCATCAGCGGACTGACATCGCGCTGCTCGCCCGAACGGTTTTCGCGCCCGGTGCGGTTGGCAAAATCCCTGTTTGAAGTGTGTTGACCGGACTCTGCTACGCGAACAGAGCCGATACAGCCTCAGCTTTGACCAGTTCGCGGGGCTGGTTGAGGTGATTCAGAACGATCGTGTCCGGAGCAATCCCGACGCTTTCATAGATCGTTGCCAGCAACTCGCCCGGATGAACGGCATCTTCCAGCGGAGCGGATGCAGTCTGGTCACTCTTACCGTGAACATACCCACGCTTAATACCCGCACCGGCAACGAGGGCGGTGTAGCAGTATGGCCAGTGATCTCGCCCGTCGTCAGAATTGGAGTTTCCAGAGGTACTGACTCCGCGCTGAGGAGAACGGCCGAACTCACCCACCGCCACGACCAGCGTTTCGTCGAGAAGGCCTCGTTCTTCCAGATCGGCGATCAATGTTGACAGTCCTCCGTCCAGCATTGGTGCCGACTGGTTCTTCATGCGGGACGACAGGCCGGAATGAACGTCCCATGAATGATGATCACTGTTGGCAACCTTCGGCCAGACAACTTCAACCACTCGAGTGCCGGCTTCGACCAGTCGTCTGGCAAGCAGGCACGACTGACCAAACGTGTTACGCCCGTAACGATCGCGCAGCTCACGAGATTCCTGCTCGATGTCAAACGCATCACGAGCACGGCCGGATGAAATCAATGTCAGTGCCTGGTCGTAGTACTGATTGAGATTGTAATCCTTGACGGCTTTGTCGACATCCGGCATGCCCTTGTTGATGACGTCCCGCAGTTTGGCTCGACGTTTCATCCGCCCGCCATAAACGTCAGCTCGCATTTCAAGGTCAGAGACATTGATGCGATCCATCTTCTTCATATCCATGTCGTCACCGGATGGATACAAGTAGTACGGGTCGTAGGCCTTGCCGAGGAAACCGGCAGTCCCGGCTTTGCCAACCACGTTGCTTTCCTGCAGTGGACGAGGCAACATCACGAACGGCAGCATCGGAACAGTCGGTGGCTTCAAACGAATGATGTTTGAGCCGAAGTTCGGAAAGTCCTTGGGGCTGGGTGGTTCCAGCTGCCCGGAGGGACTCACCTTGTCCGTCGTGTAACCGGTCATCATCTGATAGATGGCAGCGGTATGATTGAACAGGCCATTCGGCGTGTACGACATCGACCGAATCAACGTGGTTTTGTCCAGTTGCTGAGCGAGCTTAGGCAACAACTCTGTCACCTGCACTCCCGGCAGCCTGGTATCGATCGGCTTGAATACCGACTTAACATTGTCGGGTGTGCCTTCTTTGGGATCCCACAGGTCAAGATGACTGGGGCCACCCTGCAGGTAACACAGGATAACGCTCTTCGCTTTTCCAAAGCCTCCGGTGGTCGATTCTGCGGCCCGAACGGCCTGAGCCTGCAACATCGATCCGAGTGACAGGCCCAGCATGCTGCTGCCACCGACTCGCAGTACATCGCGACGGGTCACTCCGACATTGGAATCACACAGATCTTTTCCGGGCCGGCCGGGAATGCGAATCATCATGGCAAAGTCCTGACTTCAGAGGTTGTCGGGTGACGACGGGCAAAACCACTGCCGTCCAGCGTATCAAAAAATGCTCGAAAAATCGCTATCGATTGAACAGGAACGACGGACTGTTAATCAAAGCCCAGGCAAGATCCTGAGCCATCGTCTTTCGTACGTCTTTCAGTTGTTCTCCGCTTAGTTTCACTGCTCGCTCCAACCGAACCAACTGTGGGTCTCGTGTCAGCGGCTGGCTTTCCAGTGCGATTCTGGCTTCCCGTTCCGTGATCCCGGGATCCACCGGACGAGGCAGTTTACTCTTTGCCAAAGCCAGCGCCGCGTTGCGGCGACCGTCTGACTGTTCCTGGTACCACGTTCGAAGTTGCCGTTTCTGGTCGTCGGTTCGTGCCGAATCCACAACCGCGAGAATACGGTCAATCTGCTGAGGAATCCCGTGAAGCGCAGGTGTGGGGTCGTCGGTCACTGATATGCGGAATCGTCCGAGGGAATGCCTGCGATCGTTGTGAAGCTGGTCCAGCACAAAGGTCAGTTGAGCCGCATCATTGAGTTGCAGCGGTTCCCTGAGATAGAAGACAGCAGACTGAGGTTTTCCTGTTCCGCCGGAAATCGCCCAGCCGTCGCCATTCTGATTGCGACTTCCGTCAATAGCTTCCTTCACGTCATAACTTTCCTGACTGAATGTTGCTTCCGCGTTTGCGAATGCGAGATCTTTCTGTTGATTCTGAGCGGACAAAGGGGCCCATTTCGCTGACAGTTCCGTCAGCACGAAATTGCCGTTGTCAGACAATCCAGGACCGAAGTTCTGGAGTGTTTCGTGATTTAGCATGTCGATCCGAATCGCGGTGATCCGTCGAAGATCCACATTCGCAATCACGGTGTAGTTGAGCGGCCTTGGCGAACGCTTGTCAGCCAGAATCGAGTAGTCAGGCAGCTGTGTCAGTTTGGTCACGCCGTTCGTCTTGATTGAGACAGGTTCCAGAGGAAGCCAGAGTCCCGCTCGTTCGTATTCCGATTCGAACTTCTCCAGTTGCCCGCTGAATTCCTGTTCATCGTATTCGGCAAGCGCAGCAGTCAGGCGTTCTGTTTCCGCCTTTTGCTTCTGATCGAGTTCCGCTTCCCGTGGAGCAATCTCAGCCTTGTATGCGACCAGATCTGCTTTGGCAGCGGCAATAGCGGCTTCTCTTGCCCGGCTCCGGCGTTCCAGTTCCGGTGCAATCTGTTCGCGGTATGCAGCAAGTTCCTGAACGAGAGCGTCATGCTGGTCCGAAACACCGGCTCCGATCTCCAGCGTCGCCTGAACTTCTTCTGGTTCGGCAGGGCGGTTGAGGACCCGCAGGAAGATCTCGTTGATGACAGCCTGGTTGTCGTCATTCTCTGCGAGTAGTTTTACAATTTCATTGTCAGCATCACTGATCGCGCTACTTACGGTGGGGCCGTTCATGAGTGCCATCACCGGACCGAGCTGCAGTTCCGATGACCGTTCGCATTCACATGCGCTTTCTCGAACGGGACGACCCAGGTTGGCCAAAAAACCGTCAGGCAGACTCGTGGCAGCATCGGCCAGCGCGGCCGCTCGCGTGCCTTCCGGAACACCCGGAATATTCATCTTGGCTCCGGTGACCGCATAGATGGTGTCATACAATACTTCGGCCGGTAGTCGGCGTGCCTTCGCATGAGAGTAATTGATCTGATCGTCTTCGTTCCATTCGTTCGTTGCCACGGACAGCTGATACGTGCGGCTGGTGACGATCTCACGAATCAGATCCTGAACATTGAATCCGGATTCCACGAATCGATTCGCAAGGTAATCGAGAAGCTCCGGATTGGACGCCGGGTTGCCGGCTCGCACATCATCCAGAGGTTCGATCAGCCCCGTTCCCAGCAGATATCCCCAGATGCGATTGACGTAGCCCTTCACGAAATACTCGTTGTTTGGTGACGTGATCCAATCGGCCATCTGCTGTCGTCTGGTTGAGTCCTCAGCTGTATTCATCGGGACATCGTAAGGAAACGCAGGAGCCGTCACGTCGCCGGTTCGATCGTGTTTCATCTCACCGGTTTCTTTATCGAACACGACTTCGTACAGCGGTTTGGCTCCTTCAACAGCCGTGCCTCCGATGCGGCGATCGCCGCTTTGATCGTCTTTCTTCAGGCCCACCTGAGCAAAGAACGCGGCCGTCTCGTAGTATTGATCCTGTGTCCATCGCTCAAACGGATGGTCGTGACACTTATTGCAGTTGAAACGCACGGCCAGAAACAGATGCGTCGTGTTTTCCATCAACGCGTCAGGCTCACGCAGGATCTTGTAATAGGACGCTGCAGGGTTGTTCTTGTTGGAACCAGTTGCCGTAAGAATCTCGCGGCAGAACTGGTCGTAAGGTGTGTTGGATTTCACATGGTCATGAATCCAGGAACGGAACGAAGTCGCTCCTTCTTTCGCCAGAAACTTACTGTTGACCTGCAGCAGATCCGCCCATTTGTTGGTCCAGTAGGTAACGTAGTCATCGGAACCAATGAGCTGATCGACGAGCTCGTCTCGCTTGATTCTGGAATCACGTTCGTCGGCAAGAAACGTCTTGACCTGTTCAACGTCGGGTGGAAGACCGGTTACGTCCAGGTAAACTCGGCGAATGTACTCTGCATCGGTACATAACTCCGACGGACGGATCTTCATCCGGTTCCATTTGTCGATGACCAGTTCATCGATACGCCCCCAGCTTTCCGGTTGATCCCATTCGAAACCGGTGCGATCTCCCATCGCCGTGATCGTGGTGGCCGCATAGGCTCCTTCGAAGCGTGCCAGCACCGGAGCTTCCCCTCGACGCAACGTTGTGATGACTCCATCTCGATTCACGGCGGCAACATCTGTATTTCCGCTGCTGAGAAACGACTCAGCGGTGACGTCGCCTGTGGAACCATCTGAGTAAGTAGCAACGACACGCATTTGCTGACGCGCACCAATCGACTGAACAACCGGGTTTTCGGGTTCGAGACTGATGCTGGTGACTCGGACTCCATCAAGGTCCAGTTTGGCACCTTCGGCAATCCAACGCCGAAGAATCTGATAATACCTGGATCCCGGCGTCGTCGGTTGACCTCCAACGTGCGGAACTGCCCCAGTGGCTTTCAGTAGCATGAGACTGTTATCGGGTGATGCCAGATTGATGCGGCGGGCTTTGAGATCGTCTGTCCAGGCCCGGACGTCGTAGATTGGGTCGTAGCCTCGCAATGACAGTTTAAATCCTTCTTTGCCATCCTTCGAACCGTGGCAGGTCCCCTGGTTGCAACCCAGACGGGAGATCACAGGCATCACGTCATGTACGTAGCTGACGGGCTTGTCAGTGGTGATTTCTTCTGCAACAACCGGGACACCCAGAACGTGGTCACCCGTCTGGACGACCACCGCCGACATGCCGTCCTGTCTGGCTGTCAGCTGGCCGGTCGGTGTCACCTGGCCGGCGTTTTCCGGCAGAGTGAACTGAGACATGCGCGTCACATCAATTCGGTCACCGGTGTCCAGGATTCCTGTCACCAGCAGTTGCTGGTAGCTCCATGGCCCCTTCAGCCGAGCAACCGAAGGTGAGACTTCTATCGCGGTAAGCTGACGGCCTTCCGGCAACTGTTCGTTTGCTGAGAGCGCATCCAGTTCCGGGATGGAGTTGTCTTCCGTCACCTGAACAGATTCTGCTGCATCGGACTCCAGTTCTACCGGCTGCAGTTCTCGCATGGTCGTGCCGTCGGTTGGGTTAATGAAACGAACGATTCCATCGGCTCCGGCGACAGCAATCGCACTTCCATCCGGTGCAAACCTCAGTGAGTAAACGGATGCCGGCAATTCAACCTTCTTTAGGACATCAGCTCCAATCGTGACGTAATCTTCGTACTTCTTGCGTTCTTCGGCACTCCACTGCTGGACTCGCTTTTCAAGAACCTTCTTGAAATCGTCACTGATCGAACTGTCGTATTCGCTGGAAAACACAAAGACCTGCCCCTTGCCATCCAGACTGCTTGCGCAGGCAACTGTCTTGCCGTCCGGAGCGAAATCCACCGAATGGATACGGCCGCGCATCGCAGGAAAACGTCGGATCAGATTTGCATCGTCACCGATCACTCGCTTGGTCTGTCGGTGCATGCGATAGATACGAGGTGTCCCGTCGGATCCTCCCACCAACACTTCGTCTCGTTCCGGGTGACGAGCCAGGGCTCCGATACCGCCCTTGAGTGCTCCGGGGGTAATCGAGGTCACGTTGTCAATAAACCGCTGTGTGGGAATGTTGTAGAGCTTGGTCGTCATGTCGCGACCGACAGATACGATGTGAGAACCATCGAGTGAGAAGATCGTGGCCAAAGCCCAGTCGTCGTGAGCACTGTTGAAGAAGACCTGTTCCCCGGATTCCGAATTGAACGCTCGCACCGTCGCATCACTGCAACCGACCGCGATGAGTGAGCCATCCGGAGACCAGCTCACGCCATAGACTGTATCGTGAGTCAACGGAATGGACAGTTGCAGTTGCCGTGCAGCCACATCCCAGACCTGGACCTCGCCCGTGCGACCGGGCAGACCTCCCGTGACTGCGAGACGTTCGCCGTCGGGCGAAAACCGAATCGACTCGATCCGATCCGACAGACCGATCAGTCGAGCAACCAGGCCGGAGCCATCCGCGTGGTGCAGCAGCACTTCATGAAACCCGGAGATCGCCAGAAGTGTTCCGTCTGGCGAGTAGTCGAGCGACGTGACGATGGGTTGACGAAAGTAAACGGGAGGATGGTCGGCGTCATAGACTTCGTTGGCGGATGCAGGAGAGTCGTCTTCCGCACCTTCGGCAATCCATTCATGGATCAGGTTGATTTCGGATCGCGAGAGCGGGGCCTTTCCTTTGGGCATTTCTGCTTCGCCGTCAGCCGGTGTGATGAGATCCATCAGGTAACTCTCATCCGGTTTACCAGGCACGACGGCCGCCGTTTCCGATTCACCTCCAGCCAGCAGCTTTTCAAACTCGGTCATTACATACGCACCCGCCTGCTTAGCTGGCTGATGGCATCCCTGACAGTGTCGCTGGAAGATGGGGCGAATCTGCTTGTGGTAACTGACAGTTCCTCCGTTGACGGGAGCGAAACCGGCTGGAACACATGCAAGCAGGACAAACAACGCGATTGTTCGGTAGTGCATCGGAATCCGAATCATCTGCAGGGAGAGAATGCTGAGGCAAGACTGTTGAGCAGGTGAGAGGCAGCCTGTCATTGTGCATGATCAGATCGCTGATTGCATCCAAAATCAGGTACCGCCACCCTGCAATGGTATAGTCAATCCGCCCGCCTGCAACCGCTTGAACAGGTTAAGAGGATCCGGTTGCCTGAGCAGTCCTGTTGCCCTGACGAATCACAGACACTAACCGTCAGGATCATCAATCAGCTGCTGCAACCGTTCGGCATGCTGAGCTGGCAAACTGGCCAGCCAGGTGGAATCGATGAGGCCAACTTCAAGCATGTCCAACATATGCACCTGATCTTTGCGTCGAAACGAGTTCAATTTCATGCGAACCAGAGCCTTCAGCGACAGCACATCGTAGCCTTCAGCGGCTTCCGTTTCCGTCACGTCTGCCGACGGAGTGACATACTCGGGCTTCAACTTCTCCCCGGCGTACAGAAAACGGACGGCATCACCGGGGCTGCCATCCGGCCCATCGACGAAGCAGTCAATGCCCATGATTTGGTGATGGATGAAGTCCACGGCTTCGATCGCCTGTTTGACCGCATCAAAGTCAGCCCGCCGGACAAGGAATCAACATCCTGCGGATTGCGAACGGCTGCGCGATCAACACGAGCCACCCAAGCCGCAACGGCATTGCCGCCAGCGACAGCGTACGGGATCTTCGCTGCACGAAATGCAGCTGTCGCGCGCAACACACGTTCACGAACGGCTTCCACAGCTTCAATCATCCTTTGCCAGGAAAATGGTTTCAGTTCAGAAGGCATGCGTGCTGCGACGATTCGATTCAGAGCGTATTAGACACGTCTATTCTCGTTTCACTCATTGAAAACGTCCAGAACAAAACGACTGAGTACGACCCAACGTGTGCGAACTGGTACCATTGGCTCTTCAATGGGATACTAAATTCAGATCGAAGAACTGAATGATCCACAATCCTTATTCTCCACCCGTCGACGAGTCTGTTATTCGTGATCGTCTACACACGCGGCCACATGGCCATCCAGATTGGTTCGTGCGTCTGTTGTGTTTGCCGGTGATCGGTGGTTTGATAGCTGCGATGCGGATTTCCTTCCTGGTTTGGGTGCCATGGAAGCCCATGCCTGCTGTGGCGTTGCTCAGTGCGATGACGTTCGCTTCACCTGCATGGCTCCTTGTGTTCTCCAGGGGGATTGCGTTTCGTGCTAACGGGGATTCATCGCTCAAGAGCAGGCTGTTGTTTGCTGCGACAATTCTTGTCGTCACGTGGGTCTTCGTGTTGAGCATCCATGGAAGTAGTTCCGCAGTCGCCGGTTCTGGAATCCGGGTTGCGAGTGGCGTATTGGTGTGTGCGACCGCAATCTTCATTTGCTATCACGATGAAGCCAATGTCACTTGGTGGCGACAACTCGTAGTGACACTCGTTGGGTATCTACTGTTCACAGGACTTCCCTTTCTAACCAATTCGGTTCTGGTTTCTGTTGCAGGTAACCCGGTTACGAATCTGCGTCGTGTCCTGGACCTCGCTGTGATGAACATGGTCCGAGTGTTTTCCATGGGACTTTTGGTGTCGATGCTCCACTACCGCAGTGGTTCACGACCAGACAAGTAACAAGCTGGCCACGTTGCCTTCATGAGGAAGGCTACTTTGGCTTCGCTGTCAACACAGCTCGGACGGGGCCGGGGTGGCCTTCGATCGTGAGTGTGGGATCTTCGGGGTCCAGGAAGTCGCTCAACGATTCAAACGTCATCCAGTCGGTGCTGCGTTGTTCGCTGGATGTTGTTGGTGTGATATCAGTCACTTTGATGTCGCTAAAGCCCGTACGTTGGAGCCAGAGTGCGAGCATCGGAGGTGATGGAATAAACCAGACGTTCCTCATCTTTGCGTAGCGGTCGTTCGGGACGAGTACTGTTGGTTCATCAGATTCCACGATGAGTGTTTCCAGTACCAGTTGGCCACCGGGTTTGAGTGAATCACGTAACATCTGCAGATGATCGATGGGGCTTGTGCGGTGATAGAGCACTCCCATTGAGAGGGCCACATCGAAGGCGTTGAGTCGCGGCGTGAGGCATTCATCGGTCAGTGGTAAGACATAATTTGGGGCGTCGCCGGTCAGGCGTCTTACAATTTCATGTTGCATGACGAACAGCAGGAACGGGTCCAGCCCGACAACTGATTGGGCCCCCGCATCCAGCATGCGCCAGCCGAAGTAGCCGTTACCACAGCCGACATCGAGGACTCGGCGGTCGCGCCATTCGACGTGGTCAGCAATGCGGTCCCATTTCAGGTCGGATCGCCATTCGGTGTCGATCAAGACGTCATCAATTCGGAATGGGCCCTTGCGCCAAGGACGGAACTGCTGAAGGAGCTGCAGAAAAGGGTCGGGAGTCTTTTTCGGTCCTGGTTCTTTCGAGTTAGCGGTTGGCGTTTGGCCGAAAAAGACTCCCGACCCTCTCCCAGGAACAACAACATGGCCATCTCTTATGTCCCATGAAGGCTGCTCAGGAACCGGAATCTGTTTCAGTAACTCCATCCAGGTTGGCAGCAGGCCATGGCGATCGGACTGGACAGCTTCTTCGCAGGCGGTCCGTAGTGACTGGACCCAACCGGCGTGCCCTTCTGCTTCGAGCTGCCGGAAAAGCGGCTCGTAGCTGAAGGCGTCCGGTTCGTCAGTGGGCATCACGAAAGCCGAGCACGACCAATAGACAGGGACCGCTGTGAATCACATTGATACCGGCAGCCTGCGCCGCAGTCACTGCGGCATCACTTTCGGCACCCGGCTGCATCCAGATATTTCGGATGTTCAACTGGATGCATTCCTCAACGACCTTTTCAGTGACAGACGGAGGAGTAATCACGGAGATTCCATGCACGGAGTGACCAATATCGCTCAACGATTTCACAGCGGCGACCCCTTCGACCTTTTCGGCCTTCGGGTTGACCGGGGTGACGTCCAGTTCCTTCTGCAGATACGTCCGCAGCACCATGTTGCCATACTTCGAACGATCGGTTGACGCTCCTACAACAGCGAACGGTGAACCGTTGAGGAAGGCCTGGATCTGCGGGTCGTCGATCATGGTCGCTCCAAAGGGTTTGCTCTTATGCTTCCACCTGAAATCGTCCCGACTGACTCAGGAACGTCTGCGGATTGTGCAAAGTCACTCTGTCGACGAGTTCGTCCGAATGACCTCGACGTTTCATTTCCAGCCGCGCTTTGGGAACAGCGAGTGGATCACTGCAGCCCCAGTCACCGGCCGAATTCATCCAGATACGCTCCGATCCGTACATCTCCACAATGTCGACGGCGCGCTGTGGTGTCACCTTCGTGTCCGGGTACAAAGTCATGCCTGCCCAGAATCCTCGATCCAAAACTTCAGCCACCGTGTGTTCTTCGACGTGATCGACGAGAATTCTGCCGGGATCGATTTTACTGGCGGCCAGAGCATCCATGATGATGCGAGTACCCTTGAGTTTGTCTTCCAAGTGAGGCGTATGGACGAGCACCATCTGGTTGTGCTTCTCGGCCAGGGCAATCTGTTCTTCGAGGATGATGAGTTCGTTGCGAGTGTTCTTGTTGAGCCCGATTTCTCCGATGCCCAGGACGTTATGATTGTCGAGGAACTCAGGGATCAGTGAAACCACTTCGCGAGCGAATCCAGGGTCGTCGGCTTCTTTGGGATTGATGCACAGCCAGGTGAAATGCTCAATCCCAAACTGGGCGGCGCGACGCGGTTCGTAGTCCGTCAGTTGACGAAAGTAGTCGTAGAATCCCTGAGCAGACGAACGATCGAAGCCGGCCCAGAACGCAGGTTCAGTGACGGCAATGCATCCGGCCTGGGCCATGCGCTGATAGTCGTCCGTGGTCCGAGACACCATGTGGATGTGAGGATCGATGTATCTCATGCGTGGCCTCCATCGACCAGCGACACGGGGGCACCGGAGGCCCCCTTCATTCCTTCAGCGGATTGAGGCATTTCCGTTGTGTGGTCGCTCAGCAGACTCAGGATTCTGGCAGCGCGCTGAGATTCGCCGTCGGACAGAATCTGAATTGCCTGCCGGAAGGACGACTCGCGAATGTCATCTGCGTCGCCCGCAGATCGGTCGAGTCGATCCAGGAATGCGGCGATATCAATGAGTCGCGCGCGGTGCTCCATGAAATACGTGTCGATGACTCCAGTTCGAGTCATCGGGCAGGTTGATTCGGAATTGGTTGCCATGCTTATGACTCCATCAATCCGAGCCGTACGAGTTTGCTGCGGCATTCGTCGCGTTCGCGGCTGCGTTTGAGTGACTGCCACGTGGGATCCTGAGCCGCCAGAAACGCGTCTTCTGAATACGGTGTTTCCGTTCCACTGGCAGACAATCGCTGGATAACACCGATGTCAAGTCGCGTCAGGAACATGGCTTCCATGCGATAGTCGAGAAACGCCTCCCATACGACTGGAAACAGCGGGCGGATGATTTGTTCTCCGATGGCCGTTGCGTAGTTGCGAATTTCAAGTTGCGCGTGACTGTCCATCCGCAGCGCCAGAAAATGCAGCAGGTTGTGCAGGTCGACTTTCCAGTACGCTTCGGTGTACGTCGACAGAGGCAGATCCTTGCGAGCCTGTTCACGGGCAACGCCCATGTCGATCCGTTCCCGATAGACGGATCGGATCTTGTCCTGCAGTTCTGTTTCCTGCTCGGTGAGTTTCGTTCCAACGTCTGACGGCAGCATGTCGCCACTGCCCTGACGGTTGGATTCCGCCTGAGTGCGCCATTCGTCGGGCGTCGTTGTTTGCGATGCGTCAATCGCGAGAGAATACCGAGTGCTGTATTCGTTGACGTTGGCCGTGCGATGTCGAATCCACTGTCGCCAGCAATCCATGGGGACTCGAATCAGCATCTTGACCTCAGCCATTTCGAATGGTGTTGTATGGCGATGTCGCAGCAGGTAGCGAATCAGTGTGCGGTCATCGGAGACCTTTTTTGTCCCTTCGCCGTAACTCACTCGAGCTGCCTGAACGACGCTGCTGTCGTCGCCCATCACATCAACCAGACAAACGAAGCCATCGTTGAGCACCGGAAACTTCTTCCACCGGAGGTCTTCAACTAATTGCTGGTGTGTGGTTGAGTTATCTTCCGTTGTACTCATCAAGGAACTCATCAATGAAACCGGGAGGCAACCGAATTAAATTCGGTTCGTGACAGTCAGGATTCGCGGGCCACGGAATGTAAGTGTTTGAACTGCGGATTTCTATCGGGTAGAACAACCACCCGGTCGATTGCCGGTTTGCTGACGCCCAATTCCGAATTCCAGGTCAAACTCAATGGGAATTGCCATGTCGAACTCACGCGAAAGCGCCATCCACTATCGAGTTCTTGACGCAACTCCTGTGGGTCGATTGCTTCTGGCGGCAGATACGTCCGGCATCCGCCATCTGCATTTTAAGGGCGGCCAGGCACTGACCAGGCATCCGCTGCCTCCCAAATCCGGCCCCGACCACAACGGAGAACACTGGAGTCCGGATACCGGCCAACTGGACGGCGCGGTGCAACAGCTGAACGAATGGTTCGAGGGCGAGCGAACAGAGTTCGATCTGCCGCTGGCACCTCAGGGAACTGATTTTCAGTTGCGAGTCTGGACGGCGTTACAGGAAATCCCCTGGGGGGAGACGATGACGTACGGCGAACTCGCTGAGCGAATCGGGCAGCCGTCGGCGTCGCGAGCGGTCGGTCTGGCAAACGGCCGCAATCCGATTTCCATCATCATTCCCTGTCACCGAGTCATTGGCAGCAACGGACGGCTCGTTGGATACGGTGGCGGGCTGGAACGAAAACGGATCCTGTTGCAGATTGAAGATTCGTGGCCGAGTGGCTCAGACCGCCAAACTGTTCTCTTCGATAAGCATGCTGCTGCATCAGCGGATGCTACGGTGATCGGAAGCCACGGATGACAGAAGAGATCGAAGTCGTTCACGCGCGGCCGGATCATGTCGATGAAATCGCTCCGATGTTCGACGCGTACCGGTGCTGGTATGGCAAACCGACAGACCTGGATGGCGCACGCCATTTTATCTCGCAGCGGCTCACGTTGAACGAAGCCGAGATCTTCTTCGCTCGGCAAGGCAGCAATCCAATTGGGTTTGTTCAGCTCTACCCGATGTTTAGTTCCGTTTCGATGGGACGCATCTGGATCTTAAACGACCTGTTTATTGATGAATCCGCTCGACGCCAGGGAGTCGGTACGATTCTGCTGGAAACTGCTGCGGAGTTCGCCCGTGCCCTGGGAGCCATTCGGCTGCAACTGGAAACGAAGCCCGACAACTCAGCGGCTCAGGCAGCGTACGAAGCCCTTGGCTGGAAGCAGGACACCGAGTTCCTGAACTACTCTCTGGACCTGGGTGATTCCGCGAACTGAATCACGTCAGTTCGCCTCGATCGCTTCCGCTTCACTGGCACTAACGAGTGTGTCGCCGTCGGAATCCAGTTTTTCGAACTGTTCACGGGTCCCCAGAAATTCGCGTCGTGACAGATCTCCATCCTGATTTCGATCCATTCGACGAAACCATTGCGGTCCGGTCAGACTCTCGATGCCGGGAAGGATGGCGTCCGTTGATGCCATTTCCATGTTCATGGATTGAGGCCCCTGACGTTCCCAATCCGGCTGACCGAGTCCTATTCGAAGAACGTAACGCGTACCAAGTTCGGATTCTGCCAGCTGGCCATCTTTGTTGATGTCGTACTTTGCGAGGATTGATTTGCCTTCCTGCAGCTCGCGCTGAGCCAAACGACGATCCTGATTTGTGTCCAGCAATGAGAACATGGTTCGACCGTCCTGTCGGACGCTCACTTCGATTCGACTCTGAGTTGCAATGGTGTCAGTTTCGATGATAGCAACGAGTTCATCGCGCGAAAGATGCTCATCTTCGTCGATGTCGGCGCGGGCGAAATCGATCATCAGTTGAGCCTGCCCCATACTGGAACCCATCGCTCCGAATTCATCCTCGGACAGTTTTCCGTCGCGATCTTCGTCAGCGACGGCAAAGTGCTGGCCGAGGAAACCGATCAGGTCGCGGCGCGTGCTGCTCGATCCGCCATGCGAACGAATCTCGATGGGCAGCTCATCGACAGACAGGTCAGCTCGCTGGCCGTTGCGAAGTGTTTTAACTCGGCTGAACCGGCGTGCGAAGGGCGACGCCTTGATGCCGATTCGACTGCGAGCGGCCATCTCAGAGAGCTGAATGTTCCAGTTCAAATGAGCGCTGTGATCCGACAGAAAGCTGGTCAGTTCTTCGGCATTGAACGCTTTGTCAGCATCCTTGTCATGGGCCGCCAGAAGTTGCGGATGTGTTCGGAGGCTGGCAAATGGAATGCTTGCGGATTCGCCACCGTACCGACCGACAACTCGTTCGGCCGTTTCATGCAGGCTGCCGTTGTCGCCAAATTGCATGAACGGAAGATCAGCTGCGTCTGGAGTGACCGGAGCAAGCTGATTGCGAGGATCACGAAACGGCAGGAGTTCCGTCGCGCTCAGCGTTTGATCGTCATCCAGATCGCGAAATCGGAGCGTGTCGAGTCCGACTGACAGTTCATCCGGTCCGACGCTTCCATCATTTCCAGTATCCAGCATCTCTCCCAGACGCACGGCTTCCGACGGTGGAACGCCCTGAGCGACAACCTGCATGGTGCGGCTGAGTTGCCGGCTGAACCATTGGTTGAAGTCATCAAGAGGAATCTCTTTGGCGTCTTCGCTTCCGGCAGTAAACAGGTCTGCTTCGGCAGCTTTCTCCGCGATCGCGGTCACAGAATCAACGCCCAGGTTTCCGACGAAACGATCAGGAATTCGTTCCAGCTCGCGAGCCGTCAGGCCGTCGGAATGATCGACATCCAGACGCTGAGAAAGGAATTCCGCCACCCAGTGGCGATACGGTTTGCCGGCGACACTGATCTGAAGATCGACCAGAACCGGCCCCTTCGGTGCAAAGATGATGAGCGAAACGGAATCATCCGATTCGGCGGCTCGAAGCTGTCCCGGCGTAAATCCAGCGACAACCGCTGCCAACATCAACAGCGCCCGGAAAGCCGATTCTGCCCAGTGCTTTGCATCATTCTTCACGCGAGTGACTCCAGAATCCCTTGAATGCCGGACAGTGTGGGATTCTCGATCCTCACAGAACTCGGCGTTCCCTATTCATCTTACCGATTGAACGTCGTCGGTAAGGAATGTGTCTGGAAAAAACGGTGATGAGCGCAAGATTTGACCCGATGCCGAAAGCGAGGAGGACCTGGGAGCCTCGCCTTTGACATCGGGTCAAATGGATTTCATCCGAATTCGGCGAACGCGATCATACGTGCTTGTACACGGATTCGAAGTCGATGTTGTATCGCTTCATCTTCTTGTACAGAGTCGTTCGGTTGATGCCAAGAGCCTTTGCAGTGTTCTGGCGATTCCATCCGTTGGCTTCCAGTGCCTGGATAATCAACTGACGTTCCGGCTGCGTCAAAGCTGTCTTGAGTGAACCGCTTCCCAGTTGAGCATCAATGCCGGCTGGTCGTTCCTGCTGAGCGAGTGTCTTTTCCGGAAGATCGCCGACTGCGACAACATCACCCTGGCAAAGAACAACAGCTCGTTCCAGAACGTTCAGCAACTCGCGAACGTTACCGGGCCAGTGGTACTGTTGCAGAGCTTTCATGGCCTGATCGTCGATTCCGTGGACGTTCCGACCAGTCTGCTCGTTGAACTGTGCCAGATAGTGTTCTGCCAGCAACGGAATATCTCCGATGCGCTCTCGCAGAGCGGGCTGAGTCAGTGTAATGACGTTAATACGGTAGTAGAGGTCTTCGCGGAACTCACCGCGTTTGACGGCGGCTTCCAGATCTTCGTTCGTTGCCAGAACCAGGCGGACGTCGATCTTGTGAGTCTCATTTCCGCCAACCGGTTCAAACTCGCGATCCTGGAGGACTCGAAGGAGTTTTACCTGCAGCTGAGGCGAGGCGGTGGCGATTTCGTCCAGGAACAGCGTTCCACCATCGGCCTGCAGGAACTTCCCAACTTTGTCGTGAGACGCTCCGGTAAAGGCGCCAGCAACGTGACCGAACAATTCGCTTTCCAGCAGACTGTCCGGCAAGGCACCACAGGCGACTTCGACGAAAGGCTTGTCGGCACGATCACTGAGCTGGTGAATGCTGCGAGCGGTGACGGTTTTTCCTGTCCCGCTTTCGCCCAGGATCAGAACTGTCGTGCGTGTCGGAGCGACACTTTCGATCAGCTCGAACATCCGTAGCATCTTGTAGTCTTTGCCGATGATGCTCGACAGACCGTGCTTCTCGTTGAGCTGTGCTCTGAGCTGGATGTTTTCCTGCATGATCTGTCGCTGACCGATGGCTCGTTCGATAGACAGATTGAGTTCTTCGTCGATGACGGGTTTTGTCAGATAGTCGAACGCCCCCATACGGATGGCTTCGACGGCGCTTTCGATCGTTCCGAAACCGGTCAGCAGAATGATGGAGGTATCCGGAGCATTCTCGCGGCCCCACTGGAGCAGTTCGAAACCATCTCGGTCCGGAAGATTCACATCACAAACAACCACTTCAAATGGAAACTCTTCCATTCGCTGAATAGCTTCAGCACAGTCGCAGGCGGTTTCGGTGCGGTGGCCGAGGCTGCGCAGGTAGTCAGCCATTGCCGACCGAATGTGTTTGTCATCGTCAACGACCAGCAGCGAACCGGAATAGGCTGTCGCCATGGTATTTCCCCTCAGGTTGTCACATGTCACATGACACAGGGCGCACAGGTGCGTGCGGACCCATGTCGGGTCTCAAACAACGCTGGGAGTGTTTGACGAAACCTGATGAGAAGAATCTGACTGCGAGAGTTTTCCGAACACCGTGCAGCAGGAACACATCATCAGTAGTATCAAAGAAGGGGTGCCGAACCCTAGGTTGTCTTTTGCCATCAGGTGTTCCGCAGCAACCTCAGGGAGCCCAAAAACCAACGTTCGTCGGACTGCTTGACTCACAATCCCTGCTGCCGGAAGATTCCGCAGAATCGACAGGCTGACGACTCAGGTCGACAGGAGGCTCAGCAACGAGCTGCTTCCAGACATGTGTTTGTTCTACCGATTCCGGATACCTCAACACCCGAAAGACAATATGTCATGGATGCAATCGCGGCCCTGCTCGCACTCACTCTGATGGAGATCGTACTGGGGATCGACAACATCATCTTCATTACGATCCTCACAGACCGTCTGCCGGAAGATCAGCAGGCCACCGCACGACGTCTGGGACTTCTGCTGGCGATGGGATCACGGATCGCTCTGCTGTTTGCCATCAAATGGGTACTGGGACTGACGGATCCCGTATTCAGTCTTGGCAGCCTGGGAGTTTCTCAGGCCTGGCTCGAACAGGTGAATCCGGAACACTGGGAAGAGATTTTTCATGTGTCATGGCGCGACATGATTCTGGTGGGAGGCGGATTGTTCCTGATCGGAAAGAGTGTGCTGGAGATCCACGAACGCTTCGAAGGCGACAAGGAAGAACACGAGGTTCGGAAGTCACCCGGATTCTCCGGCGTACTTGTTCAGATTGCCATACTGGACGTTGTCTTCTCATTGGATTCCGTCATCACCGCCGTTGGGATGGCGGAAGATCTCTACATCATGATTACGTCGGTTGTCATTGCCGTGATCGTCATGATGTTGTTTGCCGAACGTGTCAGTCGGTTCGTGAAACAGCATCCCACTTTGAAAATCCTGGCACTCAGCTTCCTGATTCTGATCGGAGTGATGCTCGTCGCAGAAGCCGTGGGGACAGAAGTGAACAAAGGATACATCTACTTTGCGATGTCGTTTTCGCTGGTGGTTGAGATGATTAACATTCAGCTTCGGCGGCGGGGAGTCGAATCATGAGCGACCTGCCGATCATCAGCGTGACGGAACTGGTCGCCGCTTTCAAAGAAGTGGTTGAAACGGCGTTGCCCCCGTGTTGCGTTGAAGGTGAAATCTCGAACTGTCGGAAATCGCCAGCGGGGCACTGGTACCTCACGCTGAAGGATGCAAACGCGGAAATCGGTGCCGTCATCTGGCGAAGCACAGCATCGCGGTTGAAGTTCACTCCGAAGGACGGTTTGCAGGTGCTGGCAACCGGTGGCCTGCAGGTCTACACCGCTCGCGGCACCTGTCAGTTCATCATCAATCGTTTGATGCCTCAGGGCGTCGGTGAACTGGAACTGGCATTTCGTCAACTCAAGGAGAAGCTGGCAGCGGAAGGGCTATTCGATGAAGAACGCAAACGACCACTGCCTGCGATCCCAAAACGCATCGCGTTGATTACCAGCCCATCAAGTGCTGCTGTGCGGGATATGATCCAGGTGTTGGTGCGTCGCTGGCCGTCGGCTGACGTTGTCATCCTGCCTGTACCGGTCCAGGGTCCTGGAGCTGCGCAAAAGATCGCAAATGCACTCGATTCCGTTCATAGAGTTCCGCACGTCGATGTCGTCATCACGGGGCGAGGTGGAGGAAGCCTGGAAGACTTGTGGGCGTTCAACGAAGAAGTTGTCGCCCGAGCGATCGCACGCTGTCGCCTGCCGGTTGTCGCGGCGGTTGGTCACGAGATTGATGTTTCCATCGCCGATCTGGTCGCCGATCGCCGAGCTCTCACTCCCAGCGAAGCGGCCGAGCTGGTGGTGCCTTCCCAGGCTGAGCTGACACAACAGTTGACTTCAATAGCGCAACGCGTGGGACAGGCAGTGTCCGGCAGGATTGCTCAGTATCGACTCCGGCTGGACGCATTGCAGTCTCACCCGGTGTTTCAGCGTCCGATGGTGCTGATTGATGATCGCCGTCAGCGTCTGGACGAACTGGCAGAAGCGGCGCAACGGAACATCAACCTGCTGATTGAACGCAGGCGACAGCAACTGGCAGCGTCTGCGGCATCCCTGGATGCTCTCAGTCCATTAAAAGTTCTTTCAAGAGGATACTCCATAACGATGCAGGAGGATGGACGTCCGCTGACAAGAATTTCTCAGTTGCACGGAGGACAGTTGATCCAAACGCGAGTCGCTGACGGAAGTATTATCTCTGTCGTTCGTGACATACAGAATGAATCTTAGATCCTGTATCCGCTCAGTGTTTCACGGTGGCTCCAAGACTCGGTAGAGTACCAATACCATGGTACCCTCAGCAAACTCTGGAGGCCGTGGTAGCGAGTTCTGCCGGCTGTCGCTCCGATCCCTCCAGTTGATGGACACGTGACCCTACTTTGCACGCGAAACCTGCTCATGAGAGACACCACGACAGTCAGTCTGCGATTCCAGCGCCTCATTAGGGCGATGGTGTGGCTAAGCGTAACGATCGTTGCTCTGAATCTGGTACAGGTAGCGGTCAGTTCGATTGCCATACATTTCGGACTGACTTTGTAACAACGGAAGCAATTGTATCTCGTCCCGATGTTGCTGTTCTTTGCTTGTAGTGGCATCAGCGTGTATCGCGTCGGTGATCGATTGCTCAATGGTTTGCTTACGACCGTTTATATTCTGTTCGGTACGTTACGGCTTAGCGAAGCAGTAGGGGCAGGTGCGAGCTTCCCGCCTGCGCTCGACACTGCGGTTGACGTCATATCGTTGCTGCTTATCGGATGTCTTTTTGCTCATGCAATGAAACTCCTTATACATACGTATCAGGAACGCCATGAGGTGATGCTGGGGAATCTGGCTTACGGAACGTCACATCGCGTTGGCGAAGATTTCCTGTCCGGTCTCGTCGAGTCGATTGTACAGACGCCACGCATTAGAATTGCGATCATATCAGAGTCTGCTTCGGAGTTACGGGCGAACAGGATTATTTCGGGCGCTAGTACCGCACAGGACCAGCCGCCACAGTGTCTTTCGCCTGGAGAATCAGTCACCTGGAGTGACGAATTTCTCACTGAGTGCGCTCCAGGCCTCAAATCGTTAACGATCCTGTTGACGGATCGGGACGGCGACATCGTTGGCCACCTGGTTCTTTTTCACGAAGCCGGTGAGATTTCAGCACGGCAGTATTCGTCACTTCAGATCTTCGCATCACGTGCCTCCGCTGAAATCCAGAGAATAAGGGCGGATCGAAAGTCTGAGGAAATGGAAGCCCGGATGCGCCACGTCCAAAAGCTGGAGAGCCTTGGTCTGCTGGCCGGCGGAATTGCTCACGATTTCAATAACCTGCTTCAGGCAATTCAGGGATACACCACTCTTGCAAATGACTCTCTACCACCTGATTCGCGGTCACATGCGGCGATCAGCCGCATTGATCAGGTGGTCAGCAAGGGAGCCGCCATGTGTGACAGGTTGCTGGCCTATGCGGGACGTTCGGTGCGCAGAGAGATCGTTTGCGATCTGAACCAGCTCCTGACCGAGGCAGCGGACATCGTGCGTTCCGGTCGTCCGGGATGCGTTGTTACCGTGGAACGCAGCGAACAGCCGCTTCGCGTTTGGGGTGATGCAGCTCAGCTCAGTCAGGTCCTCATCAATCTGCTGACAAATGCCGCAGACGCAGTCGAAGGCGGATCGGGTGAGATTTACGCATCAACTCATATTGGTCGCGCGTCTAAAACCATCGGCGACGGACTCCGCCTGGACGACACTCAGGAGTATGCGTTTATTCAGGTCAGTGACAACGGCTGCGGAATCGCAGATGACACCAAGTCAAAACTCTTTGATCCGTTCTTCACGACCAAGGGAGACGGTCGAGGAATCGGATTGGCGGCCGTGTCGGGAATCGTGAGATCTCATCAGGGTGACATCACGTTCACGAGCAAGCTCGGAACTGGAACCACCTTTGTCGTTGCGATTCCACTTACGCAGGAACCACTGGAAATCGTTGATTCCGACCATGAAGCACCTGAGTCAGCTCCCGGGCTGCGGGTTCTTGCAGTCGACGATGACGAACTGGTTCTGAACACCACACAACTTCTGCTGGAATCCGCAAACATTGATGTTACGACAGCCAGCAGTGGCCAGAACGCTCTGGACGTGATCGAACAATCCGGCGACTCATTCCATGTTGTGTTGCTCGATCAGACAATGCCGGGAATGTCGGGACTCGAAACCTGCGAGGTAATGCGAACACGTGGAGTGCGTGCTCCGTTTATACTGATGAGCGGCTACTGCAAGAGCGACGATGTGGCAGAACTGGAAAAAGTGACCTGCCTGAGCAAACCCTATTCACGACAGGAGCTGCTGAGCTCGATTGCCGAAGCCACTGAACCTCTCCTTGACGTTGAAGTCAGTGCCCCCGTGTAGATCCTCGCTGGAATAACAGGAAGGAAGCCTGGTGACAAAGAGTCCTCTACGACATCGGGATGTGTCGTCGGAGCGCAACCGCTGGGATGATCAACAGCAGGATGATTGCTTCCAGCATCGCATTGCCAGTGGCCGCAAACACACTCACGGCATCCAGTACAATGATCCACAACAGCATCTTCCCAACAGTGCGCTGCAACACGCGCGGTTGTCCACTGCGGATCGCCGCAGTTCCTCGGACAATGGTAACCACGAAGATTACAGCGTACTGCGCCAGTCCGGCCGCAGCGGTCGCCAAGTCTGTTTGATTCCACAGTACGATTACGGCAGTGACAGCAATCCCCAACGCAGCAACAGCCAGTCCACCCGCGAGACCGAATCGTGAGGCGTTGCCCGCTTCATTGCGAGCAAACCAGGTGACTCCCACGATGTATACGGCCAGTCCGGTTGATGCTCCCACAACGGGAAGTTGCCAGGACAAGACTTCGCCAACAGTTCCAACGGTTGCGCTGGCACCCAACGACAGATTGAGAAAACGGCAGGCGGCCATGCCGAATGGTCCTGCCCAGGTCGATTTCAGAACGATGTCGTAGGCGAGCACAGCAACGGCAATCAGCACGGCGAGATGCGGACTGTGACCGTTTTGTTCGGCCGTTAGCCAAGCGACTCCAGCGCTGGTGATTCCAAGCACCAGCAACAGCGAACCAACGACCGCCGCGGCGCCGCCGGCGATCCGCCCACTGGGAATGGGGCGTTCCGGTCGTTCGGTTGCGTCCAGCTGCGCATCGAACACATCGTTCAAGACCATCCCGCTGAGGTACAGTCCCGCGCTGCTGACCAGAAGCCACGGAAGGACATTCCAGCTGGTTGCCAGTTCCAACGTCAATGATGCAGCGATGAAGTAGCCGCAGCACACATCCGCCATTGCGGTGAAGACAGTCGGCAGTCGCAGCAGTTGAAGCCATTTGAGCATCGCGCGTGTTAGTCCTTGATCGTCAGATCCGCAATGTAGATGGCGGTGATCGTCTGGCCCCCGGCATCCTTTTCGTGCGACGAATACCAGGACATCACAGCGTGAGTCAAATCGAGTTCGATGAATCCGGGATAGGACGTATCACCGCCACTGGGCAATTCGGCGAATTTGCGGAGCGAGTTCTCAACGAGCCAGTACATTGACATCCTTGAGCCGCCGTCCGTGAGCTCACGTCCGCCAACGACCTGACGGTTACCCCAACTCACGAGTAATGGTCCGCCGATGTATCGATCCAGCTTGATTTTCTGCCAGTCTGTCCACGGTGCCGCGGCGCGCAACACCTGAGCCGGATTCCTGCCGTAGCTCCGAGCAATCGCAGTAACGTTGCCTTTGCTGTCGAACTGAAACGCGGTTTCGTCACCTCCTGTTGGCTGAAACACCGCCTTTTTGCGCCAAATGAGGCCGTCGTCGCTTTCCAGCATTAAAGAAGTAATTTCGCGGCCTTCGCCTTTGGCCATGATGTCGTAGTCAATTTTGCGCCGGCCACAGAGATAGGCGGTGTCCCCGTATGCCGCTGCTCGCCAGATGTAGTGACCGAACGTTCCTTCGAGCAACATTGGGTCGCTCCAGGTCTCCCCGTCGTCGGACCAGACCGCGTATCCGAGGTGCTGATTCAAGTCGTATTTGTCTCGGGGAAGCGTTGTTTCGCCACTGTACCAGGTCCCGGTGTAGATAAAGAGCTTCCCCTTGAAAGCAAGGAAATGAGGATCACGGGTGTCGCGATGTCGGACGTTGAAACGATGCACCTGCTTCCATGACTTGGTGTCATCGCTCGCGAGGACAATCACTGATGCGGTGGGATGCACCATATGACCGTCCGGACAACTACGAAACGTCAGGTAGTACTTTCCGTTGAAGCGAATCATATCCGTGAACGCATTGTGCTCTCCGTTGTGAAAGACGCGCCGTATATTCTGTACTTCAACTGTTGGCTCATCAGCATGACACGGTGTTGGCACTGTGAGCACAATGACTGCAAGCACCCAACTGAACGCACGATCTGACGTCATTTCGAATGATTTCATTGTTGTCCTGTGGAGTTTTCGAAGATGCACAAAGTCGAACGTTTGTTCACAATGCCGGCATCAGTCGACCGTCTTCTTCCTACGTCGCTTGAGTGCGATTGTCGGCAACAGCTGTGTCAAATCCGGTAATCGTGTTGTCTTTCAACGCCACAGCGCCAACGTCGGCTCCTATGCGAATTCCCGTGCGCTGCATGGGCTGTCGTGACTCGCTGATCTGATTGCCAACAATTCGGATATCTTTGGTATGACCGGTGATATCAATTCCGACGCCGTCCGGACCTCCGCTGTTCGTGATGTGGTTGTTTTCCACCACATTTCTGTTCGCCCAGAAGTCCTGGCCTCGTGGGTCATCTCGAAACAGAATTCCGATCCTGCCGCTGTTGGAGATTCTGTTGTCGCGCATGACGTTGTCGGTGTCATTGTGACCGATCGACATGCCGTAACTGCGATTGCCATCCAGGTCGTTGTCTTCCGCCAGTCCGAACTTGACGCCCCAGCACCAGAAGAGTCCCTGGTTGTTGCGATCCATTCTGTTGGACCGTATCAGCGGGCGCTGAGATCCGGACCCGGGATGAATGCCCAGATCCGCGTTGTCATGGCTGTGGCAGTTCTGCACCACAACGTCGTGACAGATCTGAAAACTGATGCCGTCACCGTTGTAATTCCGAGCCGTCACGCCGTTCATGGTGTATCGATTGCAGTCCTGCAGGAAGATACAGCCACCGTAGTTGCCATTGAGATTTGTGCAATTGGCCTTGTTGCCGTCCAGGACAAGATTCTGGATAACAACGTCGGCCGTGTGTTCACTGGTCAGAAGAGGAAACAGAGATGAACAGGTGGGGGCCCCCTTCAGCCATAGATTGTCGCGAAGACCATCGTTGAGTTTGAAACGATTTCCGGATCTCGCCACCAGAGTCCGTTTAATAACGACCTGACTGCCATTATGAGCATTTTTCGCCTGCAGCGTGATACCATCACCCACTCGGAAATCACCAATGTTCTGAAGCGTGATTTCCTGGTCATACCAGTCTGAGTCCTCAGCAAGAGCGATGGTCTCAGATGGTCCACGCGTGATGATGGTTTCTTCGCCGCTTCCAATTAACCGAAGTCGTGACGGCAGATGCACCGCATTCCGGAGAGTGAACGTGCCAGGGAGCAGCTTGACGGTTCCTCCGCCAAGTCGAGCGGCGTAGTCGACAGCGGCCTGAATCACCCTGTCGCCTGATCCGATCAGATCTCCGGATTTCGTACCAACGGTAATCGTCAGCAATTCATCCCAGTTTGGTTCGAATCGATTGTCGCCATCCGTTGCTCTGGGGTGAGTGACCGGCGGACGGTCCGACGCGACAAGTCGTTGAAGTCCACCGGCCGCCAAAGCAGTCGCACCAAGAAAATGACGTCGATTACACGCTGCTGGCATCGTAGTGAATTCCAGTTATGGCTGAGTGGCAGGGGAGAGATGGTAGCGACGACGGGTGGCCAGGGTTGGAGCGAGGAACGAGCGAAGCCCCGGGGCTTCCTTCGCATGCTCAGTCCAGCCCCGGCCACTCCTACAGTACGCACTCTCATTTTCACGAGGACCTGATTGAACAGACACCCTTGTTGCGCGATTGTCTGACCCGATTGTCACCAAATACTTGATGCAACGCCAGTTTTGGTTACAAGCGAATCTGAGCATGGTCGGGATGATGTCAGAAGGATAGATTTCGCCGATCGACGTGCAATTATGTCTCAGCAGGAAAACTCACACGGCCATGAAAGTTCTTTCCGGCATTCAGCCTACAGCTCGACCTCACTGGGGCAACTACTTTGGAGCCATCAAGCAGTACATCGCGTTGCAGGGGAATGAACAGTCCTACTACTTCGTCGCTGACCTGCATGCCCTGACAACGATTCGCGAACCAGTCACGCTCGCTCAAAATACCTCCGATGCCGCGATGGATCTGCTGGCTCTGGGGCTGGATCCGGAGAAAGCCACTTTGTTTCGTCAGTCAGACGTGCCTGAGGTGACCGAACTCACCTGGCTGCTGTTGACGATTACACAGATGCATTTGCTGGAGAAATGTGTTTCCTACAAGGACAAGAAGGAACGAGGCATCGCTGCGGATGCAGGTTTGTTCACCTATCCGGTGCTCATGGCTGCAGACATCCTGATCTACGACAGCGACGTCGTGCCGGTGGGAGCGGACCAGATTCAGCATCTGGAAGTCACTCGAGATATCGCTCAACGTTTCAATTCGATGTACGGGGAAACGTTCGTTCTGCCGAAGCCGCACGTTCTGGATTCAACAGCAAAGGTTCTGGGGACCGATGGCGAGAAGATGTCCAAGAGCTACAACAACACGATCCCAATCTTTGAGACTCCAAAGCGTCTTAAGAAACTGATTAACCGGATCAAGACCGATTCCACCGCCGTGGAAGATCCAAAGGATCCGGACACCTGTGCAGTTTTCGACTTGTACCGGCTGTTCGCTGACGACACGCAACAGCAGGAACTTGCCGACCGCTATCGTGCCGGAGGAATGGGATATGGCGAAGCAAAAAACCAACTGTACGAATCTGCGATGGCCTACTTTGGCGAGGCCTTTGAACGTCGAGCCAGTCTGGAACAGAGACCGGACGATCTGGAAGATATCCTGCAGGCGGGGGCGGCCGTCGCGCGATCTAAAGCACGCGAAATCATTGATCGAGCGAAAACAGCCTGTGGGTTGGCTCAGGCCTGACAGGAAGTCCGCCGATCCTGTCACTCACCGGTTTGCAGGGATTCGATAAAATCCGTGATAGTGGGCTTTCCGTAGGTTGGGTTGTGAGTTTTAATCGCTGACGTTCCAACGGGCTGCGATTGAATTCAGTGATCCAGGAAAAGAAGCGTGTCCCCCTCAAGACCGCGTGTGCTGGTTTCCGGTGATCCGGACAACCTGAACTCTGACTTGTGCCGAAACCTCAGCGACACTGTTGAGATTGTGCAGGCAGGCGAAGATCTCGCCACCCCCGGCATCGACGGAGTTCTCTTCACAGGCTCGCTCACGCAACGTTCCGCTGATCTGCAGGTCTGCGCTCACGGCTTTCTCGACAGCGTTCCGGATGGACTCGCACTGGTCGACGAAGACCAGAGAATTGTCTGGCACAACGGTGTTTACGGCACAATGACAAACGGCCAGGCCTCACTGATCGGTTCGCCCTTTGGCAAATCACTGGATGCAGATACAGCGAACCAGGAACTGTTGATACGTAAATGGCCCGACGAAACATCCGACCACAGCTGCGTCACCATTCAACTGACGGACCGCCGGTACGTTGAGGTTCTGGCATCTCAGTCGCAGTTACCGGCAACCGATGGATCCGAACGAATGTTCGTCTCGGTTTGTGTCCGTGACATCACACGTCAGGAGTTAGCTCGGCGCAAGCTGGAAGCGATTCACGACGCCGGAATGAGACTCAGTGATCTTCGGCCGGACGAAGTTGCGATGATGTCGAACGAGGATCGTATTGAGATCCTCAAAGAGAACATTCTGATGTTCTCGCAGGAGATCCTCGGTTTTGACACCATTGAGATCCGCCTGCTGGATCCCGGCTCACAACAATTGAAACCTCTGCTGCAGGAAGGGATGCACGACGAAGCCACCTGCCGCATCCTCTATGCTGAGGAAGAAGACAACGGTCTGACGGGATATGTTGCCAGCACCGGACGAAGCTACCTGTGTCGCGACACCAAAACAGATCCTCGCTATCTGCGTGGAGCCGAACATGCTCGCAGCTCGCTGACTGTGCCACTTAAACTGGAGGATGTCGTGCTGGGCACCTTCAATGTAGAAGGCCCTGGAGCCGATGCGTTTGATGAAGCCGACCTGGAGTTCCTGGAACGTTTTGGAGCCGTCGTCGCGATGGCTCTCAATCAACTTCAGCTGATGATGGCAGAGAAAGCCACGACAACAGAACAACACGCCGAGCGACTACAGCAACAGGTCGCGTGCCCGACCGACGACATCCTGGCCGACGCGACGTCCATTCTGGAAAAGTACATCGGGCACGATCCTGATGTTTCTGAAACGCTGCAGCGGATTCTGTCCAACGTGCGGCAGATTCGTTCCTGCATTGGTCAGGTCTCAGATGATTCCCCTGTCGACGTTGTGGTTCCGCAGCGACGTGTCGCTCGCGAACAACGATCAAGACTGACCCGAAAGCGAATCCTCGTCGTTGATTCCGATCCGCTGATTCGAGCAGAGGCGCACAAGATTCTGGACCCTCAGGGGTGTCTTGTTGAAGCAGTGGCGACGGGAGAGATTGCCTGCCGAATGATGCGTTCGCATTCCTACGACGTGGTCCTTGCCGATATCCGACTATCCGATATGACGGGGTACGAGTGTTTCTGTCAGCTGCGCGATATTGACGCGCATACGCCGATCATCTTTATGACGGGGTTCGGCTACGATGCAGCACACTCCATTGTCAAAGCACGCCAGCAGGGCCTCAAGACCGTGCTTTATAAACCGTTTCGAGTCGAACAACTGTTGACCGAAGTCGAAAATGCAACGACGACGCCGCCACCTGTTGAGTAGTCCGTGACAGCCAGACTTGCTGTCCAAAAAGCACTTCAGCAGTGTTCGTTCGGGCCCCACGGCCAGTGAATCCATCTTGTTGAGATTCGTGAAAGCTCGTAGCCTCCTCGCCAGTTTCGCTTCGTTGGTGTCGTCATTCGAAGGAAGGATTCTCCGATGACCAGGCAACTCTCCTGTCTCATGTTTGTGACGGTACTGATTCCCACCACGGCCTTTGGCCAGTTTCACCAACAACGAGGTTCCGTCGTCGGAGGTCTTACCGGTGCCGCCGCCGGGGCTGCCATTGGTGAACACAACGATAATCCGCTGGCAGGTGCACTCATTGGTGGAGCTGTCGGGCTGATGACCGGTGCGGCTTTGGGAAATGCAAGAGACCGAGAAATCGCACAGTCACACGCGTACTATCAGCATCAACAGTTGCAGGCGCTGGCTCGTGCCGTATCGCCGCAGGATGTTGTGGCCATGACACAGAATGGCGTCAGTGATACTGTCATCATCAACCACATTCGATCCAAAGGCGTTCAACAGGAACTGCAGGTTGCCGACGTGATCGCGTTGCACCAGCAGGGAGTGAGTGAACCTGTTATCTCTGCCTTGCAGAGTGGCAGCTCCACGCCACCTGCTGCGACTGCTCCTGCCCCCGTCTATCAGCCGGCTCCGGTGATTGTCGACCACTACGTGGCGCCGCACTACTACTATCGAGGCCCACGCCGGTTCCATCGACCGCGCTACTTCAGGCATCGCCCAGGCACCAGCTTTCATTTTTCCTTCGGTCACTGACCGGAGCGCCCGCCACTGACCAGAGTATTTAGCCACGCCCTCGCCCGCTGGCGATACGAACTGTCGATGTGCATCCAGCGATCTGTATGAGGATGCACAATCTGCCCGTCCGGTATCGTGAACATGTCCTCGACAGGAACGTCCAGAAACTGAATGTTGTCGAGACGGATCTGCTTCTCAAGGTAACGTCGAGTCTTGTCCGTCCCAAGTGCACTGCAAATCAGTTGAGGCCGACCGTTGAGTCGCTGCAGACGTTCCAGCGCTGATGCTGGATCGCTCACGCGATAGACGCCGTCGTAATGATCGTGTGTGACGAACCCCTTCCACAGCTTTGCGATCTCATCATCGGCGAGGCCGAGGTAATTGGCGGCGATGGCTCCACGTGAGAACCCACACAGGATGACGTTGTCGGCATCACCTCCGTACTGCTGACAAACTCGGGGCACATTCGTTTTGCAATAGTCCAGTGTCGCCTGTAAATCGCCCCACCAGGTGACAGCGTTCTGCTGGCGGCCTTCGTCGACACATGGCATCACGACCCAGATGAATCCCTTACCACCGGTGAGTCCGTATCCCAGATTTGCGTCGCACACCTTCCCGGTCGAACCGCTCGTCGGCCATTGGTTTCCCGTGTATTCCACCACCACGGGAAAGGTCCTGTTTGATTCCCAGTCAGTCGGCAGATACAGCGAATGATGAACGGCGGTCCCTGCATACTCCGGAGGAACAACACGGACCCGCAGGCCGGCTGCCGGAAGAGCGTCCGTCATCACTGGCGTCGTGAGTCGCTGCGGATCGTCGTCCCCTGTGGAGACATTAGCTGTGATGGACGCCACAGCAAGCCCCTTCAGGATGACCGAAGTGAAGCAGATGGCGATTCTCGACGGATTACGATTCATGCGCATCAATAACCGCGAAATGAACACTCAGACAGTTCGGCACGCCTGCATAGTACGCCAGTAGAACTTCGCCGCTGTCCAGAAGGCGAATTGCCGGATGGCCGAAACTCCACTGTAACATGTCGTCCCAGTAATCTGCATAGTCGATATCGCTGTTTCCCTGGCTGAGTACCGCCTGCTCGTTGTGTTCGTAAACCAATAACGCGTCATTTGGAGGCCATGTGTGACCTCCGTCGGGCGACTGCCACAGTTTCATTGTCATCGGTCCACTGCGGTCAACAACGAATGCCTGCAGCCGACCATCGGGAAGCATCAGCGGAGCAGCAATTTGTCCAGGAATGCCGGTGTCCATGATTACCGGCGTGGTCTGTCGGTCGCTCACTGAGAACCGGCGCAGGTGAACCGTGAGATCGCGTTCTTCTTTCAGGTCATGTGTCCAGAACAGGGCTATTGACTCATCTGTATCGTTCCCCTGGCAAACTCGCTGGTCCCAATAGAAGATCCGATGCTCCGGATGTTGTGCAACGAGGAACGGGGCATCGAACGACCGGCCCTTGTCATGAGACACCATCAGCCACGCTCCGTGAGTGGCCGGAGATAAATCATCGAACTCCTTGTAACTTTCAAACGCCAGAGCGATTCTTCCGTCCGGCCATTGCTGGATGGGTCCGGTCGATGAACAGCCGCTGAGTCCAGGTGTTGGAACTTCTCGCCAGTCCGACCAGGTGGCACCGTCGTCGTGTGACTCGGACAGCAGTTGTCGACTATGCAGAATGCCCTGAGTCTCCGGATCAAACAGCGGGCGACCTGGGTCGCTGCGATCGAACCAGGTGGCATACAGCAGCAGATGATTGGGCTCCAGTTCGACGAGTTCACCCGACGAAAGCGAACCGGACACGCCATCAATCTGAGTTTCGAAACGATATGGAAGTTCCTGCCAGCTTCGTCCGTGGTCATCGGATCGACAAAGACGAATCGTCGATGTCACTGCATGCTTGGCCGGCCCGAGCTGAAAACCACACAGAATCGAACCCGATGAAAGCCGGCACAGACTGACAAACGATGCAACCTGCTCGTCTGCTGCCCGGTTGGTTGCATCGTAGATTGTTCCACGGCTCTTGAGTTTCATGACACGTGCCAGTCGGAGCTTTTATGTGAAGATTCGAAATGGAATTTCCCGACGGGCAGCACGATGTCAGTCTGTTGACGAATTCGCTTTCTCGCAATTCTGTGGACTCACGCAGTGCCACTACCTTCTGGTTGGTTGACCGTCTTGCTTATTGGGCCGTAAACCCGCCATCGACTGTGACAGCCTGACCTGTCGTCCAGGGAGCTCCCGTACACAGCCAGTAGACTGTGGACGCAACCTCGTCAGCACTTCCAATCCGTCCCATCGGATGCAGCGCCGCCATGCGGTCCTTCAGTTCCGGTTTGACGTCCAGATATCGCTGAAACATGGGCGTGTCGACGACAGCCGGACAGACAACGTTGACTCGAATATTCTTTCGAGCGTACTCCAACGCAACCGATCGGCTCATCCCAAGCACCGCGTGTTTACTGGCGGCATAGATGGGCATGAGTGGTGAACCCAGCAGAGATGCCACGGAACCCGTGTTGACGATTGCACCGCCGCCCGCTTCCAGCATTCGAGGAATCTGTTGCTGCATGCACAACCAGACTCCTTTCACATTGATATCCATGATGTGCTGGTACTCGTCTGGCGATTGTTGATCCAGTGGAAGGTGAAGCTGCTCCACGCCTGCGTTATTGAATGCGTAGTTGATTGCACCCAGTTGATCGCATGTTTGAGCGATCGCTGCTTTCACATCGCCGGAGCAAGCCACATTACCTGCGTACGTCAGACAGCGGACACCCTGCTGCTCGACGAGCGTTTTTGCCGCCTCATTCTCTTCCTGCCGCCGACTCATGATGGAAACATCACAATCGTTCTGAGCAAACTTCAATGCCGTTGCCAATCCAATGCCCGAATTGCCTCCTGTAATAAACACAACCGATCTTGCCATGTTGATGTCTCGACGATTACGACTGGTCCGGACCAGCCCGGAGTTTAATGATGAATGCTGCCATCCATCCGATTCGGTGAATGGTGGTCCGCGAAGCAGGATTGGGTTTAACAGAATCGGTACTGTTCATCTACAGAACCCGGTCGGCTCCGGAAAACCAGAATGTGTGCCGATGCGGCAGGCAATCAGTCTGTCAATGACTACAACGTATCCGTTCACCTGTATAGGCTTTTGATCGTTCTGCCGGACTGTGTCACCGAAGGATTCCACCTTGCCCGTCCATCTGCTGTTCCCGCTGTTTTCCAGCGTTGTCTTTGTGCTGGGGATGATGCTGGCAAAGCAGGCCATCGATCGTGGCGCAAGTCCCTGGACAGGTACCTTCTTCGGTAATCTGTGGCTGGCTCTCATCTGGGCCTGTATCGCAGTCTTCCGTGGCGAAGTTGTACCAGTCGAGGCATGGACCGATGCAGCGGTCATCGGACTGCTGTTTGTGCTGGGGCAGCTGTTTACCTATCTGGCATTCCAGCTGGGTGATGTTTCAGTTGCCACTCCCGTCCTCGGAGTGAAGGTCCTGATGGTGGCGCTGTTGGTGTCCGTGATGGCTCAGGTGAAAGTCCCGGCCATGATCTGGATCGCGGGAGCTCTCGCCAGCGCAGGAATCATCCTCATTCAATGGCGGAGCCGATCCGCTGGCAGCAAGCATGGTCGGACAGGGCTGACGATTTTCATGGCGCTGTGTGCTGCACTTTCACTTTCACTGTTTGATGTGTGCATGCAGAAATGGGCGGCAGGATCCTGGAACACGTTTGCGTTCCTGCCCGTGATGTTTGGAACAGCCGGCATCCTGTCCTTTGGCTTCCTGCCCAAGGTCGACAGTCTCAAGTACCTGCGAAGTATCGGAGCAACAAAGTGGATGCTCGGCGGAACAGTTCTCATGGCTACACAGGCGATGAGCATGTGCTATTGCCTCGCTCAGTTCGGTGACGCGCCGAGGATCAACATTGTCTACGCGCTGCGTGGCTTGTGGGGTGTCCTGCTGGCGTGGTTACTGGCGAAGACTCTTCGCACAAACGAAGCGTCCATCGGCCACACCATCATGCTGCGCCGACTGGCAGGAGCCATGCTGCTGACAGGGGCGGTACTTCTTGCCATCACAGCTGAGTAGAACTCTGTTGCTGAACATTGTTCACTCAGAATACTCTTCGATCTTCGACAGGTAGAGTTCCGGAATCTCAATGGATGCCAGTGGTTCGCCAGGGCTGAACTGACAGCAAACCGTCTTCAGGACGCCTGTTGCCACCAGACGTTCTCCAATGCTGAAGATGATATCGTAGGTCACAGATTTGACGCCGATTCGCTGAATCTGCAACAGGATGGTGACCTCGTCTTCGAATTTCGCCGGTGAAATGAATCGGCAGGAAGCGGACACGCGAGGAAACCCAATCGTTGTTCCATCATCCTGATGATTGGAAACGGTCAGTCCGACGGACCGCAGGAACGAATGTTCGGCCTGTTCCATCCAGCGGTAGAAGTTCGAGAAATGCACGATTCCTGCCATATCGGTTTCGCAGAAGTCGACTGTACGCGTCATGGAATAAGACGATGCCATCTTTGCAAACTGCTTTCCGGATTGTGAAAACCGGCGACTCATCGGTCGCCATCTGTGTCAACTGTGTCGAAGAATGAAATGGATTGCGGTTCTGAATCTATCGACCTGGAACACTGTACGTCGGCGCGAAGCAGAGACAATTTGGAATTCCGACGGATCCGAATCTCTGCCACACTTCGGGCTGAACCGAATAGGGCACGAACCCGTCGGATGGAAGTTCACGCCACAGGAATCGGCCCATGAACGAACTGTACTACCCGTTGAACGACTTCGGCCCGCTGATGAAGGGGCTGGTGATCGGCGGCCTGGGAATTGTTCATGTGTTTCTGGCTCAGTTTGCTATCGGCGGAGGCATGTTGGCCTGCTGGTTTGAATGGTTGCACGGTTCCGGACGGTCTTCGTTGAGTCGCGAGTTCATCGATCGCTACTTCAAGATTCTTGTGCTTGTCAGTTTTGTTCTGGGTGCAGTGACAGGCGTGGCGATGTGGTTTACTACCATCCAGATCGGCCCGCGTACGATCGGACTGATGGTCCAGGAATTTCACTGGATCTGGGCGATCGAATGGACATTCTTCTGTCTGGAAGTCATTTCCGGCTACTGCTTCTATCGTTGTGGCAGTGGCCTGGATCATCGTACTCGGCTGAAGCTGCTCATCACGTACTCCGCGTCGGCCTGGTTCAGCCTCTTCTGGATCAATGGAATCCTTGCCTGGCAGCTCACACCCGGCGAATGGCTGCAAACGGGCAACGTGTTTGACGGCTTCTTCAATCCCGGGTTTCTACCATCGTTGATCTTTCGCACGATTACGTCGCTGACGATTGCCGCACTGGTGGCCGCCGTCGTCGTCAATCTGGTGCCTTCCTGGACACGGTCCGACCGCGAAGAAATCATTCGTCACATCGCCATGCTGCTGTTGCCGATGATGGCGATGCCGCTGCTGGGCGTGTGGTATCTCAGCACGATGCCATCGGACAGTCAGGAGTGGCTGATGGGAGGCAGTCCGGCGATGATGATGTTCCTTGTGATGGCTGTGGGCGCGTCGACTCTGGTGGGATGCTATTCTGTGCTGGGCTTGTGGAAGCAGCGGCTGTTCATCAATGGAGCGACCGCAACGATGCTCCTGGCACTCGCCTTTACCGCCACAGCGGGGGGAGAATTCGTCCGGGAAGGAGTTCGCAAACCTTATACCGTTCGCAACGTTCTGTATTCCCATTCCATGACGCTGGACGACATCAGACATCTGCGTGAAGTCGGCTGCACCACAAACGATCCGTGGCCTCTGCAGGACGCTGCAGATTACCCGACCGACCAGTTGCGACTGGGGGCTCATGTGTATCGAGTCCAGTGCAGTATTTGTCACACACTGGACGGCGCGAATGCGTTGTCTCATCTGTCATCCACCTGGTCGACGGATCAGAAACGGCTGAATATCGGTCAACTGCAGCGGACTCGAAACTTCATGCCGCCGTTCGCCGGCACTCCGGAAGAGCTGGAAGCGCTCGTCCAGATGCTGGAATGGCACCATGAAGGTCGCCCGGAAGAATGGACATCGACAGGTAGTCCGGAACTGTACGACAAACTGAGAGAGTGGATTGAGGCGGCTCCATTGCCTGCCAGCCAGGTGACATCAGAAGGAGTGAACCAGTGAGCAGTTTGTTTCCTCTGAACCTGCCCGGACCAACAGCATTCTACTTGTGTCTGTTTGTGGCCACGCTGGCCGTTCACTTTGTGTTCATTAGCTACGTGCTGGCGGGAACGATATGGATACTGGCCGGCACACTTTTTCCGTCCAGGAACGAGACATCACCTGTAACATCGACGCTGAAGGATTGGATGCCCGTGATGCTCAGTGGAGCCATCACCGCCGGTGTCGCTCCTCTGCTGTTCCTGCAGATCCTATATCGAGAACAATTCTACACGGCCAACCTGCTGCAGTTTCAACGCTGGATGGCGATTCTGCCGGTACTGATCGTGCTGTTTTATCTTCTGTATGTCGTGAAGGCCCTGGATGCACGACGAAGGCTGCTCCAGGTGATGGCGTCGCTGCTGTGTGTTGGCTGCGTGCTGTTTATTGCCTGGTCATGGGTGGGCAATCATGGTCTGTCGTTGCAGACTCAGGAACAATGGACAGCACACTACGATGGTCGTCCGACGGAACAGTCCGGCGTTCTGCTGAGACTCATGGTCTGGATTCTGATGACGTTTCCGGCATTGAGCATCATTGTCGCCTGGCAACGTCGCGGCGCGGGTTCCAGCGATCTGTGGATCGCTCGAGTTGCTCTGTGTGCTCTGGTTGCATCAGTTCTGCCTGTATGGTTTTATGCGACTCAGCAATCTGACGGCGTCCGAGTCGCACTCACTTCCAGCAATGTGATTCCGTGGCTTGCTGCAGCGGCAATTGGATGGATGGGCCAGGTATTGGGATGGTTCGCTCAAATCCGATTGAGTTCGTTTCATAACCTCACTCGAACGATCATCTCAGCCGGTCTGCTGCTGCAGGTTGCCGGCGTTATGATGCTTCGTGAAGTTATCCGCGTGGCCACTCTGGGTGATCGAATTGACTTCGCTCGACACGCCGACGCAGCGACATCCGGCGGACTCTGGCTGTTCCTGGTGTTTTGTGTGGTGAACGGAATACTGGCGGTCTGGTGCATTCGAATGGTCCGCCGAAACCATCACACTGGGCACGCTGATGGGGCATTGCAGAAACATGAATGACAAATGATTTCTCCATACTGTCGAACGCACTCAACGATCGTTAGGCTTCGCTGAACAGAGGGTTCTGCGAGGTTTGATGGTGGCAGGGACATCTCATGTTCAAGTCTGTTCGGGTGACAGTTTCGGTAACGTGTCTGATGGCTGCCGCCGGTGCTGCTGTTCCGGCTAAGGACACTCGCTTAAGCAGAAAGCCGGAACAGTCTCCGATCGTACTTCAGGACTGGAAGAAACTTCTTTCTTCGATTGCTGACAGTGGTACGAGAGAGATTCGTTTTGCTGAGCCGCCCGTCAACAATCCCCTGTATGGGCGCATTGTGGGCACCGATGGCAACCCAGTGGTCGGAGCCCGAGTTCTGTTGGCTGAGGCCGTGAGATACCCGGAGTTCTATCGCCGCAATCTTGATCGGACTGATGAACAGGGGCGATTCGTTGTGTACGGCACGCCGGGTACTGACCTGCTCTATGTGCAGGTTGATGATCACATCCTGCGGCAACAGACCAACCACAATGAAGACATTGTTGTTCGATTGCCCCGTCTCGCAACGGTGCGCTTTCAAACGGAACTGTGGGAGAATCAAGTCTCCGATCGAATCAAGATCGTTGCCTTTCCAGCATCCTCCAATGAACTGACACCATTCGGCTCAACGGCGCTGTCGCTTCAGGAATTACTCAGGAACGGCCTGCAGCTCTTTCCTGGAAGGTACCTCGTTCAGGGACGTCGACAATTTGTGCTGGCCGACGTACACGGTTCCGTTGAAATCCTTGAGTTCAACGTGAATCGTGACCAGCCGGAGCAAAGCGTCCTGCTTGATTCTCGGACTGGCCAGAAGATCATCGGAAAAGTCAAAGGAATTGAGTCGCGTCTTGCGGCTTCGAAATCCGTCGGGATCCAGGTTCAGCTTCTTTCCAACACACGTCCCCCGCGGCCGCTCACCTCATCTGTGCGGGTTCTGGACACGGCGGTGTGTGACTTCAAGGGTGTATTCGCGTTCCACAACGTGCCGGCTGGCGACTATCGACTTCAGGGGCGATTCGTACCCATGCCGACGGAAAAGCGGAACAATCAGTTCCGTCAACACGTGGACACCAAGGTATTTGACGAGAGAGTCACAATTGCGGACAGCCGTGTCATGCTGCTGTTGCCGCGCGACAATTCTCCAGTGCCGACAGCACACAAGGTCCACGACATTCTGGAGACCGAGGCAATCGGGAGTCGGAACTATACGTTTAGTCATGATGTCGCGCAGTTGGGCCGGTTCTGGAAGATTCGGGATATCGAAGACCGGGATGGCGTTGTTAGTGAACTGTTACGCATGCTGAGCAGCGATGACACACCGTCCACATGGCGATCTCGTTCGATTCAGTTGCTCGGAATGCTACGTCCGATCGAAGATCGCGTTGTCGCTGGGTTGTTCGCGGCGCTTGACCGTCCGGCCAATCGTTATAGGGGCGGGTCGATTACCGGGTGTTTACTGCTGCTGACCGATGAACAGAAGCACCTCAGGAAGCGGGTGTTTGCGCTCAGCAGCCACTCGAACTGGCGTGTTCGCAGCTCACTCGTCGATAAGCTGGGACGTCGCGCCTCTCAACAAATTGCCCCGGATGAAGCCTTTGCTCCTCTCGCAGTGGGATTACTGACCGATCCAAACGGCCTGATACGCAAATCTGCTGCAACCTGGCTGGGCGTCCTGCGAGTATCGTCAGCAGTCGAGCACCTCACGCCAATGCTGAAAGATTCGTGGGGCCCCGCACGGGCGACGGCTGCGTGGGCGCTTTGGAATATCACCGGTAGCGCTGAGCCATCAATTGACACCATGATTGACGTGCTGCAGAAAGGCGACAATGAGGCCAGACGTGAGGCTCTCTACTACATTGATTCATTTGACTATTTCGCCGAACCGGCGTTGCCAGCCCTCGGATACATCGTGCTCGAATCAATAGCGGTGGGCGATGCATTGCCCAATGCTCAACTTCGAAGTCGAAACGCGGAAGCTGCCAAACGTGCCATCAAGGCGATTGAAGCTTCCATTGCATGGCATAAGCAGGCCGATCGATTTGAATTCCAGCCTAAACTGCTCACCGACGCTGACGAAGGTTCCCTGGAACCGGCCTGGGGAAAGGTCAGGAATGGTCTGCAACTGGGGCTCACACCCATCGCCGATCAAGAAGAGTTTGGAATCGGCGACCGAATACCGATTGTACTCACTCTCCGTAACGCGACAGAAGCCCCTGTTGAAATTGAAACTGGCGGACGACTCAGGCTCGATGGCCCACAAATTGTGGATGCCGAAGAAAACATCCGTCGCACAGGCAGGTGTCATATTCGAGTTGGTCGCGATCCAATCCGGTTCACACTGCAACCCGGTCAGCGGTTGAGTATCCCCATGCCAGGGCTGGGGCTGGGCGAGAATCCGAAGCCCGGTGCACAGTTATGGCATCCGTATTGTGCAACACCGCCCAACGGTGCGGTCAGGTTGGTCCAGCGATTCTCGGTCGCCGTGTTAGACCATGCGAACGGGACCAAGAAGTACACTCGACTGGACTCTGGAGAAATCAAAGCCCGGCTGGTCTCCAGGTAGGCGCCGCCGGCTCGACCGCACCGCAAATGGAGCATTTCTGCTACTGAACAGGAACAGCAACTTTGGATTGCTCAGCTACTGGTGGCCGGAGCCGCCAGGCGGTGATCCATTCTTCTGATGCACGTTCAAAACCGAACTCGTCAATCATTCGCTTCTCCATATCAGCGAAGTGACCGGCTCCGTAAAACACGCCCAGCTCTTTGTTGGATGCCTTGTTGAGTTCTCGTCGAAGAACCTTCAATGCTTTGATGTTGCGTTCCGTGATAATCGTCGACATGCCATCGGAATCCGCAAAAACATCTCCATCACTTGCCCCGACCATTTCCACCGCTGCGATTCGTCGGACTCGGTACTGGCGGTCAGAAGCCAGAACCGACAGAAGCACATCAAGGTTCTGAGCGATCAGATTCTTCTTCTGTTGCTTGATCGTGGCTTTAAGCATTTCTCTCGCCAGCATTTCGGAAAATGATTCACCGCGTCTGGCCATCGATCGTTCCATCTCTTCCTGCGTCATGTCGGCATGGACAAAGTGGGCAGGCGTGTAGTTGACCCCACTGAGCTGAAATTCCAGGCCGAGGACGTCTTTCATCCCCACCTGCAGAGCGGAAATCGTTGCCAGGCCGACCTTGGATTCCGTCCACGCTTCATCATCGGACAAACTTCGTCCACTGCCTCCACCACCCGGGCGTAAACCGTTCTTAAGCGCCTCTTCGGGAATCACCGCTTCGTACAGCAGAGCATCGTATTCTGCAAATCGCCGATTGAGTTCGTCATAGTATGATTCTTCACCCAGGTGAACGGCTCCAATCAGATCCACAACCTTGCCGGGAAACTGTTTGGAATTGGCAAACCGGATGACGGATGTTTGCATTTCGGCAGCCAGTCGCCGTTCGTTTCGTTTGATGCGGATGTATTGCGGCTTCGGCTTTTCTGCCGTGCCGCTGGCTGCTTTGCTGCGTTCGTCTGCCTGCCCGGATGGCGTGAAAGCGGTCAGCAAACCGGAAACAAGTAACAGGATTCCGGTTGAAAACTTCATCGTAGATCTCACTTTATGACGCTGCAAAGATCGGGTTCCGTTCGGAGAACTTCCGTACCAGCATGATCCGGCATCGCTGCTCAGAAGTCCAGACCTTCTGGAAGTTGCTGGTTCCAGTTCGTCATGGAACGAGTGATATTTGAGTCGAAACAGAAATCATCGGGCTGTTGACAAAATGCAGTCATTCAATGCCGGATTTCCGACTTCGCCTGCAGAAGTTTCTCTCGGTCTGGATGTTCCTTGTAGAACGAATCAAGAGGAAAGCAGCCGCTGACGAGGCCGTTTCTGGGGCCGGTCGTGCAGTCACTGAACGTTCGGCAGATCTTCTTTCTCTGCAGACCTCTGCCTGCCAGGACATCGGCAGGCATGTCCGGATAGGAAAGCACCATGCGACCCAGCCCGATGACATCTGCCATTCCCTGGTTCACGACCGCGTCTGCGACAGCGGGGAGCCAGTCCTGCAGGTATGAATAGCCGCTGCCCACCACAATGAGATTCGGGAACCGGCGTTTGAGTTCCGCAGTCGCACTGATCTGGCGGTCCACTCCGACGAGCGGATCTTCCGGCGGCTGATAGCCGTCCGAAGGAGGAAACAAGGCTGGACGCTGAATGTGCGGATTGTAATACGGACTTCCACAAGTCGTACAAACCAGGTCGATGTCAAGATCTGTCAGCAGCTGTAGAAACCTCGTGGGTTCGTCGAGATCCATTCCCTGCCCGCTTTCAACTCCGCCGAACGCCCAACGGTAGTCACTCGTCATCTCCGGGATGCCCACTCCATCGTCCCCTGGACGAAAAGGAACGAAATCAAACACGCTGACTCGGACGCCCATTTCAAGCCCCGGCGCTTCGCTCCGAATACCGTCCACAATGGAACGCAGAAAACGAGTGCGGTTTTCGAAGCTCCCTCCAAACTGGCCTGGTCGATCGTACCCTGACAGCAATTCATGCCCCAGGTAACCATGACAATGCTTGATGTCGACCCACGTAAAGCCGCATCGTTGTGCTTGCTGAGCGGCTCGAACAAAATCATCGGCCAACTGCTTCAGTTCGTCGTCGGTCAGAATCGGACCATCAGATGTCACTTCACAACGTTTGTCCAGAAGTGGATGACGATAAGCGATTCGCGGTTCTCGTCCTTTGTCACTGGTTGGAACAGCGTAGCGTCCGGAATGAGTCAGCTGCAGACCGACGCAGAGATCGTTGATTGAATCGAAATGCTCTTGATGAGCGTCAACAAGCGTCTGCCGCAGTGATTCCAGGTCGCTGAGATTCTGTTCGTTGATGAGCAACTGATGTGGATTCGCCCGACCATCCTGCCGCACAGCGACGGCTTCTCCCCCCCAGATTAATTTGGCTCCACTGCTGCCGAATCGCTGCCAGCGTCGACGGGTCAGATCAGTCGGCCGCCCGTCCGCCGTTCCGTCCCAGCCTTCCATCGGCAGAATACAAAATCGGTTACCGATTTTGCCCGACTTCGACGTGAGTGGTTCCGCCAGAGCAGATTTCGGTCCTCCAGTGAAATCAAGGCTGTGAGGCAGCTGGAGCTGAAGATCGTCCAGACGAGCCTGCAGTTGGGCAGAATCCCGCAGAGTGGCGATACGAGGAAATGTCATCAGGAAGAGGCTTCCGGTCACCTGGTTTACGAAAAACTGCCGATGAGAGATGGTCGGCGAGCGGTTGCATGTTCACAATCGCTGGTCAGCATTGTCCGGCAACGTATGCTATAGTCGTAGTCCAACCTGTTCGCGTGTTAGTATTTGATCCTGTCAACGCCGTCCAGGTCTTGCGGAATATCAGTGTGCTTCAGCTGGGAAAAGGTGGATTATGGCTTCGACACCAAAAGACTCCACTTCCCAGGCACTTGCGGACACGTGCATTGAGTACAAGCATAACGCAGACGCCGCGCCAACGTCAGAGGGACGGGGCTGTCTCCTTCAGATCTACCCGGTTCCGCCAACTCCCAACCTGACTCGACTGGTTGTGAACCGATCCGTCCTGGGTCGCGAGACCACGTGTCACGTCCCCGTCGACGATACAAGTGTGTCTCGAATGCACGCATCGATCGAATGGACCGATGGCGCCTATCACATCACAGATTTGAACAGCACCAACGGCAGCTGGGTGAACGATAATCGGCTGGAGGGACAAGTTCGGCTGGAAGGCGGAGAACTCATTCGCCTGGGCAACACTGTTTTGAAGTTCATGCTGGCGCTCGACGAAGAGGCCCAGTACCACGCCATCGTGCATGACCTGATTACTCGGGACTGCCTGACAGGCACCTTCAATCGAGGATACCTGTTTCCTCTGCTGGATCGGGAGCTTGAAGCTGCTCGCCAGCAGGAAACCATCCTGTCACTCATCATGGTCGACATCGACCGCTTCAAACGAGTGAATGATAAGTACGGCCATCTGGTCGGCGACGAGGTGATTCGTACGTTCTGTGAGCGCGTGCGACGCGTGCTGGATAGTTCTCACAGTCTGTGCCGATACGGTGGTGACGAGTTCGTTGTCGTCTGTCCGTCTACACCGATGGATTTGACCGTCCAGTTCGCCGAAATGATCCGTCAGGAGATCGCTGACACACCCTTTGTGACTCAGTCAGGCAACCTGAAGATGACTTGCAGTCTGGGTGTGACTCGGACGAATGGAAAATCTCTGAGCACAGCCGATGAGCTCCTGGGAGCTGCGGACGTGCTGCTATATCGCGCGAAGGATCAGGGACGTAACTGCGTGCATCGTGCCGGTGCCAGCTCTGTTCGCCGCCGTAAGCTGACTCGGTAGCGGTGTATTTCCGACTGATAAAGTCGTAACACCATCTTCACGACTGCGCTGCTCTCATCCGCCTGTCCACGGCTGCAAATCGGCGTGATACGCAGTAATGTGATCCGCATCGAATCGGCCGACGTTCTATCATCGGCTCCTGCGCTTCTGAGAACTTCAACCGCATACGAAGAGACCGTGAACCATGGTTCCACCGCGTTTCCTGGCAATCAGTCTGACGGCTGCTGGGTGTGCCATTGTGTTTGTCACCACAATGCTGTCATCAGCATCACAACCCAGCCAGTGGTTCATCATATTGGGGAGCCTGCTTCCAGCAGCAGGACTGGTCGCTGCACTACGGACACAATATAGCCACTTGATGCCTTCGGCGGCCGTGAGCAATGACGACGCCGCAGTGTCTTCAGTCACAAAAGACCACGCAGATTTCGAAGCCTGGCGAGCCCAGGTCAGCAGTGACCTGCACGAAGCCGGTCGTCAGATCGATCGACGTCACCGTGAACTCAATGATCGCCTTGTTCAGTTCCGTGAGTTCATGGAATACCCACAACAAACGGTCGGAGACGACACGAATTCCACTCCAACACAACTTTCCGAGAAAGACCGCATGGTTAACGAATTGCTGGAAGAGGAAGCCGGCCGCGTCTATGAGAAGCTGCGAAACGATGGATATAAGGTGGATGGAAAGCTCGACTTCGTCAGCATTCGCGACGAAGCGTATGACATCATCCGGCGCGTGGCTCAGGTTTATTCCCCGGACAGCGATAATCCCATTCTGGAAACCAGCTTCGACCAGCTGGCGCGAGCATCCAGTCGAGTCTGTTTGCAGGCGTTGGTGCTTGTCGAACAACTGCCGGTTGATGTCCAGCATTACACGCTGGCTCAGTTGTACAACTATGTGCGCAAGGGAGTCAGTGCCTGGGGAACATGGCAGTCGGTTTCGCCCTGGCTGACGCGAATGAGTCGAGGTATGTATGCAGGTCGACTGGCCGCCGGGGCCAATCCCGTCACCATGGGTGCCTGGTGGCTGGCATCTGAACTGGGACGACATGGAACGAACAAACTGGTAAATCGATATGTGGATCAGCAGGCCGTCGCATTCTTCAACGATGCCGTTCGACTCATCGGTAACGAAGTCGCATGTGTGTACGGTCCGGGAATTCGTCAGCGAGATCCCGCATGGGCGTTAGGAGCAGAACTGGCTGAACTCAACTACAGATTCCCTCAGTCGCGATCGAGTATTCAGGCCGGTTTGCGACAGATTACGATGCTGCCTCTGCGAAGTGAGTACGATCGCATCTACCTGTATCGCTGCATCGCCGAACATAAACCGTCCGGATTTCGACTGGAAGATCCTGCCGTGCTGACTCGCGATGAACGGGAAAGCATTGCGAATGAGCTGGAGGCGTTCTTTGCGGAGCATATCCACGGTGCGACGGACAAGGATGTTGGCGATTGGAGAGAGAGCTTCGAAACACTGTTTGATCTGCGATTGCAACTGGACGGTTCGCGAGCATCCCGCAAGCCGAAAAGCAGCCAGCAAACAGCAGCCATTCATTCTATCCACTCGTTCCTCACAGCCGCCGGAGGGATGTCGGCAACAGATGCCGTGAACGTAATCAAATCCAGCACATTGTTTCTGGAACAGTCGCTGGAGGATCAAAATCGCCTCGCCGACGAACTGACAACAAATCCTTCCACCGGGTTTGCTCCACCTGACCTGGATCCAGCCGATGACGCCACCACGATCTACCTGACCGAACTTGCCAACAGCGTCGCACGCGGAGGGCTGTACGATTCGTCGCTGGATGCACTCCTGGTCGAGACCGGCCGATACTTCCGTCGCGGGGAAGCAGACATAGTGCGAGTGATTTCAGATGGATGGGCGGGTCGACTGAATGCTCGAACGGAAGCCGATGCTCCCGTTTCCAGTCGCGATACCGTTCCCGCAAGACTGATTCTGCAGCTCCTGAATCCCAGGGACATTGTGACGGCAATCTATACTGGCATCACCACTGATCCAGCTTCAAAGGCAGATACCTCTGACTGGTGGCTGGTTGTCGTCAATGGAACAAATGACCGGCGCATCGTCTTGTTTACGGGTCACGAAGAGCCCGAAGTCATCTGGAGGTCCACCACGAACTACGTGGCAGAGCGGTCAGGTGGGTTCATCATCGACGATTGTGTGCTCACCGGAGGTGAATGGATGTCGTCGTCTACCGCCGACCGCATCCTGATCCCAGGCAGGTTCGGCACAGGATTCCAGACCTGGTTCGCCCCGCTGCTGGTCAACAATGACACCGAGGCAACGTAGTTCGCATGGCAACAACAGTCATGCCGCCAGAATCAGACGTGAGCCTGCGTCCAGTCGGCGAGTTGCTGGAGTTTTTCTGTCGCGGCGCCCCGTTTGAGCACGGACTGGACCTGGGCGACGCCTTCTTTGAGGTCGTTGCAACGTTCTGCGGCCATGAGAGCCGCCGCTGCGTTGGCGGTGACGATATTTGTCGCCGGACAATCCTCACCGGCAAGCGCCGATCGCACGAATTCCGCACTTTCCTGCGCCGATCGAACAACGAGTGACTTCACCTGACACTCCGGCAGTCCGAAGTCGTCCGGCGTCCACTCCAGTTGTTGAACGTTGCCGGACTGAACTTCAAACACGGTCGTCGGTCCCCACAGGCAAACCTCGTCCAGTTCTCCGTTGCCGCAAACAACCAGTGCTTTTCGGCAGCCAAGAACACTCAACGCCGATGCAATCAGTTTGGCTCGCCGAATTGTGCTGGCTCCCAACAGTTGATATTCCGCTCCGGCTGGGTTCGTGAGCGGTCCCAGCAGATTGAAGATCGTTGGAAATCCGAGTGCCTTCCGAATTGGGGCGGCATGCTTCATCGCTCCGTGAACGAGCTGAGCGAAGCAAAACGTGATTCCAACTTTGTCCAGACACTGAGCCGCCTGGTCGGCTGACAACTGAATGTTGACGCCCAGAGCTTCAAGGACGTCCGCGGATCCGCTGCTGCTGGACACACTACGATTGCCATGCTTGGCGACCGCGACGTCACACGCTGCCGCAACAATGGCCGTGGCTGTGCTGATATTGAACGTGTGAAGCTGATCGCCGCCGGTACCACACGTGTCCAGCAGTGGCCGCCGACGAGTTGCGATGCGGGAGGCTCGATCGCGCATCGCCTGAGCCGCTCCCACGATCTCAATTGGTGCCGGGCCCTTGCAGGAAATCGCAGTCAACAGCGAGGCCACATCGGTTGCTTCGCATTCGCCGTCCATGATCGCACCGACACAGTCCCGCATCTCGTTCGCAGAAAGATCCTGGCCGTGGATGATCTGTTCAACAGCGGCGAGAAGCGTTGCGTGCATGGTCGGTGCCTGTCGCAGATTACATTTTGTCTCGTGAGTAGCCGAATCTACTTGCTGTCCGATCCCGAACTGCTGGCTTTGGAGTCGCCTGATTTCTTACTGTCACCGGACGAACTCTCCTGAGACTTTTTATCAGCGTTCGCCGCCTTCTTGTACGATTCACTGCGATAATCTGTCTGATAGAAGCCGGAACCTTTAAAAATGATTCCGCCACCCGCGCTGATGATTCGTTCCGCCTTGAGTTTACCGCATTCAGGACACTTGCGACTGGGCTTTGCCTTGATGGACTGGAACTCTTCCCATTCGTGTTCACAGGTCTTGCACCGGTATTCGTATGTGGGCATCGCTTATTCCTTTTCTTCTGCCGTGGCCTCTTCCTGCGGCGGTGCAGGTGGAGCACAACTGACAATGACCTTCGCCGGCCGCACGACACGATCGTGCATCCTGTAGCCGGTTTCCACCACCTGAAGAACTGTCATCGGAGGATGATCGGGCGTTGGCACCTGGCTGAGTGCTTCGTGCAGATTCGGATCGAAAGGCTCTCCCTCAGCGGCAATTGGCTGAGCCGCGTGACCTTTAAGCGTCTCCGCCAGCTGATGAGAGACCATGCGGATTCCTTCCAGCAGATTGCCCACGTCGCCCGATTGTTCGGCCGCCTGGATCGCTCGCTGAAGATTATCCATCGCCGGAAGCAGATCGCGGACGAGCGCCAGCGACTGGTACTTCCTCGCTTCCCCCGCGTCACGCTGTGATCGCCTTCGAAAGTTCTCCAGTTCGGCCTGGCCTCGGAGTAACTGATCCTGGAGTTCCGCAACCTGTGTCTGTAGTTTCGCCGGATCACCAACAATCTCGGAGTCAGGTGTCTGAACGGTCTGTTCGGACTGTTCCTGAGTCTGTGCGGCTTCTTCTGCCGTGACGTCTGTTTCGTTGGTTGTTTCGTCTGTCATCAGGATTCGTCCTCGCTTCCCGCAAAGAATTCCTTCACCTGGTCAAAAAATGATCGTTGTTCCGGCATCACATCAGCTTCTTCAATCTCAGCCAGTTCCCTCAGCAACTCGGCCCGTCGTCCATTCACTTTCTTTGGCACTTCGACCTGGATTTCGACCAGCAGGTCGCCGACACGACGACCGGTTCGAGGGTCCGGCATCCCCTTGCCGCGAATGCGTGTGATCTCGCCCGGCTGAGTTCCCGGGTTGAGGGTAAAATCAAGACGACCGTTGAGTGTGGGGATTTCCAGATCCGCCCCGAGTGCCGCCTGAGAGTACGTCACTGGAACCCGACACATCAAATCCATGCCGTCGCGTTCGAACAGTGGATGAGGTTTCACTTCGATATCGACATACAGATCGCCACGAGGTCCGCCTTTGGATCCGGCTTCTCCTTCGCCTCGCAGACACAACTGCATTCCGTTGTCGATGCCGGCGGGGATCTTCACCTCGCGAATCACATCCTTCATCGCGGTGCCAGTGCCACTGCAGTCGACACATGGGTTGGCAATTGTTTTGCCTTCGCCTCGACATGCCGGGCAGGTTGTCTGAACGCGAAAAAATCCCTGAGCCTGAATCACCTGTCCGTGTCCGCCACACGTCGAACAAGACACGGACTTGCTGCCTGGCCGAGCTCCGGATCCATCACAGGTTTCACACGGTTCTCTTCGCGAGATATGCAGTTCCCGGGTGCATCCCGTGGCGGCTTCCGTCAAATCGATTTCAGCACTCGCCTGCAGAGATGATCCTCGACGACTGCCACCGCGGCCTCGGCCACCGCCACTATTGAACCCAAAGCTCTCGAAGATGTCGCCAAACGCACTGAAGATGTCGCCAACATCCTGGAATCCGCCTGCTCCACCAGCGCCGGAAACACCCGCATGTCCGAACTGATCGTAGCGGGATTTTTTTGCGTCGTCGGACAACACATCGAAGGCTTCAGATGCTTCTTTGAATCGCTCGACCGCTTCGTCGTCCCCCGGATTTCGGTCCGGATGATTCTTGAGAGCAATCTTGCGATAGGCCTTCTTGATTTCTGCGGCCGATGCATCACGAGCGACTCCCAGCACTTCATAGTAGTCGCGTTGTGACGCCATAGCCTGAGTCCTCCGCCATCCAGGCGGTTTGAAATTCCACGAGCAAGAAAAACGGGACACCACTGATGGTGTCCCGCTGTGTTGCGTCTGAGTCCGCTGAAATGCGGTCCTGACAATCTGCCTCAGCTTCTTTGCGAGACGGACCTGACGCGGCCGCTTCGCAAGTCTGCTCTAGCGAATCGCCCCCTGAACGGCAGGCTGTTCCTTTCCGTCCGCATCATCCGTCTTTGTGACAAGCACCTGAGTCGTCAGCATCAGCCCGGCGATGGATGCCGCATGAGTCAAAGCACTGCGAACAACTTTTGCCGGATCCAGAATGCCGGATTCCAGCATGTCCACGTACTCACCACTGGATGCATCGTAGCCATTTGGCCCCTTGAGCTGACAAACCTCGTCAGCGATCACAGCACCGTCTTCACCACGGTTCTCAGCAATCTGCTGCAGTGGCGCGGTCAGTGCATTTGACAGAATCTTAATGCCGATCGCTTCATCGCCTTCGGCTTCTACTTTCTGAACGGCCTTGACAGAACGCAGCAGTGCCACGCCACCTCCCGGAAGAACACCTTCTTCCACGGCAGCTCGCGTCGCATGCAGTGCGTCTTCCATACGAGCCTTGGTCTGCTTCATTTCCGCTTCGGTGGACGCACCAACGGAAATCACAGCGACACCGCCCGTCAATTTCGCCAGACGCTCCTGGTATTTTTCACGATCGTAATCGCTGTCGGTCTTTTCGATGTGATCTCGAATCTGCTTCACGCGTGCCGAGATTTCATCTGCACTGCCAGCCCCTTCGATGATCGTGGTGCTGTCTTTCGTGACTTCAATTCGTCGAGCAGAACCCAGTTGGCCGAGTTCGACAGAATCGAGCTTGATTCCGAGGTCTTCTGAAATCAGCGTGCCACCAGTCAAGACCGCCATGTCGCCGAGCATCGCCTTACGACGATCACCAAACCCTGGTGCCTTCACAGCACAGATCTTCAGCACGCCACGCAGCTTGTTCACGACCAGTGCGGTCAAAGCTTCGCTGTCGACGTCTTCCGCGACGATCAACAGTGGCTTGCCGGACTGAGCTGCTTTCTCGAGCAGCGGAACCAGATCTCGCAGGTTTGAAATCTTCTTCTCGAACAACAGGATCAGGCAGTCCTCGAGAACAGCCTTCATCCCCTCTGCTTCGGTTACGAAGTAAGGCGAAATGTAGCCCTTGTCGAACTGCATTCCTTCCGCGAAATCCAGAGTCGTTTCGTTGGCCTTGCCTTCTTCGACAGTGATGACACCGTCACGTCCAACTCGTTCCATCGCGTCTGCAATCAAATCGCCAATTTCGCGATCGTTATTCGCGGAGATTGCACCGACCTGAGCAACCTGCTCTTTGGATTCGACCGGACGAGCCAGCTTTTCGATACTGGTCAGTGCCGCATCCACAGCCTTGTCGATACCACGGCGGACGACGGTTGGATTCGCTCCCATGGAAATGCTGCGCAAGCCTTCTTCATAGATGGCGCGAGCCAGAACCGTTGCCGTGGTTGTTCCATCACCGGCCAGGTCGCTCGTCTTGCTGGCAACTTCATTGACCAGTTTTGCACCCATGTGCTCAAACGGGTCATCCAGCTCAACCTCCTTGCTGACCGTGACGCCGTCCTTTGTCACGACCGGGTTTCCGAAGCTCTTGTCGATGATGACATTGCGGCCGGTCGGCCCCATCGTCACAGCAACTGCTTTGGCCAGAGTATCGACTCCCTGCTGCAGCTTGAGCCGCGCCTGGTCGTCAAACAAGAGTTGTTTTGCCATTGTAATTCCCTTTGGGAGTCTTTGTGTTTGTTTTCAGTGGGCTATGAACCAGTGGATTCGGAAAAGCGGCGAGAGCCAGTTCAGCCGCCTTCACGCGCTGTGAAGACGGCGTGCCGACAATCACTCAAGGTGCTAAACAACCTTTGCCAGAATGTCGCTTTCGCGAAGGATCTTGACTTCCTCGCCGTCCACTTCGATGTCTGTTCCGCCGTACTTGCCAAACAGGATCTCATCGCCTACTTCAACGCTGATCGCCGAGCGTTCGCCACTGTCCAGGAGGCGTCCAGGTCCAACAGCAATGACAGTTCCGCGCTGAGGCTTCTCCTTGGCGGCATCCGGCAGCACGATGCCGCCAGCCGTTGTTTCTTCTGCTTCACCTGCACGTACAACAACTCGGTCGTCGAGTGGATTGATTTTCATGATTTGCTCCGTAGTGATTCCGTCAAAAACGGGTGTGTTTGAATGAAAAAGTAACTGAATAGGAGAGTGGGGGCCGTCGATCGTGTCGCCAGCACCTGCTGACGCGATCCCCGGACTACATCATGCCAGGCATTCCGCCCATGCCACCCATCCCCGGCATGCCGCCGCCCATACCGCCCATACCGCCCATTCCACCCATGTCGTGGTGGTGGTCGTCATGATGGTCGTCCGTTTCTTCAACCGGTTCGTCGACGATGATGCAGTCCGTCGTGAGCAGCAGAGATGCCACACTGGCAGCATTCTGCAGCGATGATCGGACGACTTTGGTCGGATCCACAATGCCGAAGCTAAACATGTCGCCATACTGATCGTTCAATGCGTCGTACCCGGCTGAGGCTTTTTTTTCCTTCCGAACACGGTTTGCAACGACAGATCCTTCGAGACCTGAGTTCTCAGCGATCATCCGCAAAGGCATCTCAAGGACGTCTCGGATCAAGTCAACGCCGAGTGATTCGTCGCCGCTGATCTTGAGCTCGTCCAGGGCTTTGGCTGAACGAAGCAATGCCACTCCGCCCCCGGGCACAATCCCTTCCTCGATGGCAGCTCGAGTTGCGGCGAGTGCGTCATCGATGAGGTCTTTGCGTTCCTTCATCTCGGTCTCTGTTGCCGCTCCGACCTTGATCTGAGCGACACCACCAGCCAGCTTGGCCAGTCGTTCCTGCAGCTTCTCACGATCGTAATCACTGTCTGTGACGTCGATCTCGCGACGAATCTGTTCCGCACGACCACCGATCGCGGCCTTCTTGCCACCACCTTCGACGATCACCGTCTTGTCGGAGTCGATGTGGACCTTTTTCGCTTTACCCAGATCCGACAGTTCGATGTTCTCCAGCTTGATGCCCAGATCCTTGAAGATCGCTTTACCGCCAGTCAGAACAGCGATGTCTTCCAGCTGAGCCTTACGACGGTCACCGTAGCCAGGAGCTTTCACAGCAGCAACTGTGAGGATGCCTCGCATCTTATTGACAACCAGAGTCGCCAGAGCTTCGCCTTCGATGTCTTCGGCGATAATCAGCAAAGGAGAACCGTCTTTGGAAACGGCTTCCAGAAGCGGCACCAGGTCGCGGGCGTTGGAAATCTTCTCTTCGAAGATCAGGATACGGCAGTTTTCGAAGACAACTTCCTGAGCATCCTGGTCGGTGACGAAGTGAGGCGACAGGTAACCTCGATCGAACTGCATCCCTTCCACGAGGTCCACTTCGGTCGTCACGTTACGACCTTCATCAACAGTGATGACTCCATCCTTGCCGACCTTCAGAAGTGCATCTGCCAGGATCTCACCGACTTCAGGATCATTATTGCCGGCGATGGATGCCACGCGAGCGATCTGATCCTTATCGTTGGCCTTTACGTTCTTGGACATCCGCTCCAGTTCGGTGACGATGGCATCGACGGCCTTCTGAGTACCACGGCTCAATGCCATCGCATCGGCACCGGCAGCGATGTATTTCAGGCCTGCCTGGTAAATGGCCTGAGCCAGAACTGTGGCGGTTGTTGTCCCGTCACCTGCAACATCGTTGGTCTTGGATGCTGCCTCTTTCACGAGCTGAACGCCTACGTTTTCGTAGGGATCTTCCAGCTCGATGTCTTCTGCGACTGTCACTCCGTCCTTTGTGACTTTCGGAGCTCCCCAGCCTTTGTCGAGCACTGCGTTGCGGCCCCGAGGCCCCAAAGTACTGCTGACTGCCTTAGAAAGCTTCGACACGCCGGACAACAGTCCTCTGCGGGCGTCTTCGTCAAACGTCAAAATCTTAGCCACGGTCTCTCCTCAACGAGTCTTCCGTCAAAATGACTTCGGCCACAAAAACAAGATCTGCCGATCAGCATCCGCTGAAACACGAACACGTGATTGACAGGAATAGGCTGCTTCGCCCGCGAAGTGCAAACATCGTGCCGGGATATTACCGGTGGACGTAACTTCCCTTCCCGTAATGTGTTACGCACTGAATAATCACGGCGACGAAACCGGTAGCGACATGCTGTTGTGCCGAATTGGCAGACGGCTCGCCAGTTCGACACGGCGACAGAGCATCAGAAATCACAGCATTCTTTGCACAATTCCTGCAACGCCTGCGTTCACGCGGCGACTGGGTCTGGTTCCGTCGGAGTGGAATGACTTCGTGGATTTTCACGTCAACGTCCTGGGTTGCAGATTCTGCGCCGCAAACCTTTCGGAAATGGACTCCATCGTGGAAACCGAGGATGGCCAGCCAATGTGCGATCGACTGTACAACTCGACAGTTGGCTTCCTGACCCGTAGAACCTGACAGACAGCACAGCACACCACGGATTGGAGAATTGTATGATCCGCAGCTGTTGACTGGCGTTCGGATCAAAAGCGACACGGTGTACCGCTGGCGGTTTACTATCCGATGATGTCGTGCAGAACCCTGCCGTGTACGTCTGTCAGGCGGAAATCTCGGCCCTGGAAACGGTAGGTGAGTCGTTCGTGGTCGAGACCCAGCTGGTGCAGGATCGTGGCCTGCAGATCGTGCACGTGCTTGGCCTGAGCAGTTGCACTCAGTCCCAGTTCATCCGTTTGACCGTGGATCAGCCCCGGCTTGAAGCCTCCTCCGGCTGCCCACATCGTGTAAGCATCGATATGATGATCGCGACCAGTGTTCTTGCGAATCTCTCCCATCGGCGTCCGGCCAAACTCTCCTCCCCAGATCACAATCGTGTCGTCCAGTAGCCCTCTCTGTTTCAGGTCCAGAACCAGCGCTGCGGACGCCTGGTCGACTTCGCGACAAATCTTCGGCAGATGCACTTCGAGATTCTCGGTCGGCCCGCCGTGGTGATCCCAGTTGGTGTGGTACAGCTGCACAAATCGAACGCCTCGTTCCACAAGTCGCCGAGCCAGCAGGCAGTTGTTTGCAAACGATGGCTGCCCTGGCGTTGCACCGTACGAATCCAGGGCCTGCTGGCTTTCGCCTGACAGATCCATCAGCTCGGGCGCGCTGCTCTGCATCGCATAAGCCATTTCGTAAGCGGCAATTCGAGTTGAGATTTCCTGGTCGCCGACCTGCTGCAGACGTTGTTGATTCAGATCAGAAACAAGATCAACGAAGTCACGTTCCCGTTCACGTGTCATTCCGTCTGGACTGGTCAGGTTCAGGATGGGTTCCGGCCCCGTCCGAAACGGTACGCCCTGCCAGGTCGTTGGCAGGAAGCCGCTTGACCACAACGCAGAACCTCCTCGCGGTCCACGCGGGCCTGACTGCAGGACGACGAATCCGGGCAAATCGTCGGCTTCGTTGCCCAGTCCGTAGGTGACCCAGGATCCCATACTGGGCCGACCGGGCTGAGGTGATCCGGTGTTCAGAAAGATCTTGGCCGGCCCATGGTTGAAGACGTCCGACTGCATCCCATGCAGCCAGCATACATCGTCGACGATTCGTCGATGATGAGGCAGCAAGTCACTGATTTCCTGTCCGGATTCTCCCCACCGACTGAACCTCTGAGGACTACCAAGGAGTTTTTCTGTGCCTTTCAGAAAGGCGAATCGTTTGCCATCCAGATAGTCGGCCGGTGGCGCCTGGCCGTGGTGACGCGCCAGAACCGGTTTTTCGTTAAACAGATCGAGCTGGCTGGGGCCCCCTGCCATGAACAGAAAGATCACAGCTTTCGCTTGTGGAGTCTGATGAGGAGCAAGCGGTCGTTCTGCGCCGACAAGTTCGCTCAGACCATCTGCGTTCAAGAGTGACTGCAGTGCGGCTGCTCCCACACCAACGCCACAACGCTGGAAGAAATGCCTCCGCGTATCGTGTTTCAGCATTCGGTCTTCGGGCTGGATAGGTTCGGCCATTGTGTTCTGATCTTACTCTCGGGTAATAAACTCATCCAGATTCATCAGCGCCCGCGCCAGCATCGTCCACGCGGCATGTTCGACGGACTCGTTCGCAGAACGTTTGCCTCCGGCAATGGACGTGGCATCTTCTGTCGTCTTCGCAAGGTCTTCATGTGCCAGCTGCAGGAAGGCAAGACATCGCTGTCGTTCTGATGCTTCAGGCGGACGGACAAAGCACAACTGCCATGCAAACGTCAATCTGTCATCACTATTCTCACGAGCCGAGATAACTCGTGATGCCAGCGCCTGGGAAGCTTCTACAAACGACTCATCGTTTGCCATTGTGAGTGACTGTAACGGCGTATTGGACCGGACTCTTCTGGTGCAGGTTGTATTGAAAAACGGTGCGTCAAATGTTGTCAGCAGCGGATGAGGTGCACTCCGCATGAAGAACGTGTACATGCCCCGGCGGTATCGGTCCTCCCCATCGCTCGTCGGCCACGCGGCCTTCCGCTGAGTAAACGCATAGACGCCATCCGGCTGTGGTGGGTACACACCGGGTCCTCCCACTCTGCGTTGAAGTAAGCCACTCGCAGCCAGAGCCAGGTCCCGCACGATTTCTGCGTCAACTCGAACACGCGCCTGCCTCCAGAGCAGTTTGTTAAGAGGATCCACGCTGGCAGCTTTGTCATTCGTTTCAGACGACTGACGATACGTTTCTGACAGAAGAATGGTGCGAATTAGCTGTTTGCGTGACCAGCCGGAATCAACGAATTCTGCAGCCAGCCAATCGAGCAGCAGCGGATGAGTCGGCGGAGTGCCCTGGAGGCCGAAATCGTTGTCCGTTTCGACCAACCCGCGCCCGAACAGCTGCAACCAGATTCGGTTGACGGTCACTCGAGCGGTCAATGGATGCTCACCGCTGACGAGCCACCGAGCCAGATCGAGGCGGCTTTTGGGGCTGTCCGACGCAGTTGGCATGTCGGGCAGGAAGGCGGGCCCGGCCGGCTCGACCGGATCACCTTTCCTCAGAAAGTCACCACGAATGAGCACATGTGTTGGACGAGGCTCCGCACGCTCTCTCATGACCATAGTTGTGGGAACAGACTTCTCAAACTTCGCCTGCGTCTCCTTCGCCTTCCTGAGCGAGTCTTCGAGTTTGGCCAGTTGAGACTTCTGATCTGTTGTCAGGGTGTTTGTGGGATACTGAGCGTTGAAGTCAGTGAGTGATTTCTGTGCGTTTGCCACGGCACGGTGAAGTTCACCCAAACGTGCGGACTGCTGTTCGTTCGGCACGGACACAGTTGGTGATGTCGTATTGACGTCCTGTGTGCTGTTGAAGAAGGCGAACAGCTGGTAGTACTCGTGCTGCGTCAGGGGATCGTATTTGTGAGTGTGACATTGAGCACATCCGGCCGTGAGCCCCATCCACACGGCTCCTGTCGTATTCACGCGGTCGACCACAGATTCGTTTCGAAACTGTTCATCATCCGTTCCGCCTTCCTGGTTGATGAGCGTGTTGCGGTGAAACCCGGTTGCGATCAATTGTTCCTGAGTCGGGTTGTCAAGCAGGTCACCAGCCAGTTGTTCAATCGTGAACTGGTCAAACGGCATGTCGTCGTTGATCGCATTGATCACCCAGTCACGCCAGGGCCACATTGAGCGAGGTGAATCGATCGTATATCCGTTGGTGTCCGCGTATCGCGCCTGATCCAGCCAGTGCCGAGCCCACTTCTCGCCGTAGTGAGGACTCGCCAACGCGCGATCGATCATACGTTCGTATGCGCCGGGCTCGTTGTCGTTGAGATACTGACTTAATTCTTCGGGAGAAGGAGGCAACCCTGTGACGTCGAGAAAGACGCGACGGATCAGAGTATAGCGATTGGCTTCCTTCGATCTCGAGAGACCTATGGAAACAAGACGGCGATCAACCAGGACATCAATGGGATGCGATGACTGCGCGTCATCAATATCCGGACGCTCGACGGGGCGAAACGCCCAGTGCTGCTGATAGACGGCTCCATTCTGAATCCATTTTCGGAGCAGTTCTTTTTGCTGGTCGGTCAGCCTGAGATCACTTGCCGGTGGCGGCATCTGGATATCGGGATCATCGGACATGATCCGTTCCAGCAAACCCTCACCGTCGAAATCGTTTGGGACGTCGAGTCGCAGGTCTGCCTGTCGAGTCGCTTCATCAGGTCCATGGCACTTGAAACACTGATTGGACAGCACCGGCCGAATATCCCGAGCGAAACGAACGCCTGGTTCGTCAGCAGGCACAGTCACACTGACAAGCGTCAGAATTGTCGCAGTCAGGCAGAATGTTCGAGTCGCGGAAGACATGGCAATCGCGTTCTGACGGGAAGCGAGGAAAGCACCGCCAATCTACCCGACCCGCACTTGCGTTTCCAATCGAATCGCCCGGCCAACAACAGGTCGACTCAAATGCCCCGATGTTGCTGCTCCGATTCACCTAACCATTCTGCTCTGCCTCCACGATTGTAAGACGGACCGGAAGGCCATCGTTCGGAGAACTCCGGAGACTTCACATCATTCCGCTTCCATCTTTGTCAGCGTTCCCCTCAGTGGCCCATACGTTCCGTCTCCCCACGTAACATCGAGCGACGAAAGATCGATGTCGAAGTCGCTCGGCAGTTCCGTCGTTGCGACCAATTCTCCATCCTGATGGACCGTGATCTTTTTCGGTTCAATGAAAAACGTAAACCTCGTCGGGCGGTCGACCCAATCTATCTGTGCCGCCAACGCGCCATTCATCCGGAGTCTCAGCACGCTGCCGTATTCTCGTCGCTGCTGATCTGAGAGAAAGGTGTAGTCGTCTTTCCAGTCGACGGTGCCTTTTGATGACGTAGACAGGTACAGCGAATCACCCATCGGAATCATGCTGGTTACTCTTTGTCCCCAGTGATTGGTCACCAGAGCGAGACTCTTTGCTTCTGCCTCGTACGGATGCTGAAACTCGTCCGTTGTGTCCGGATGAGTGAACATGCGATCCATTGATGTCCACAGTTCAACGTCCGGACTTCTTCGCCAAAGTTCCGCCCACGGCCAGACACCAGCCAGCAGGTCGCCTCGATAAATCGACAGAGTCTGGCATTCCCGTGCACTCGACGCGACGCCCGGCAGCACAGGCGGCCAGTCTTTTAGCCTCACAGCATCGGCCCCTCGATATTCAAACACGTTGCCGGTCGGATACTGAGCCAGCAGAACGCGATCCTGCCAATGGAGCGCTGAATAAACCTGGTAACTGGTTTTGTCGTCCGGTGCCAGCGTCATCTTCCACGCACCGTTTTCAAACACATAGATTCCGCCCATGTTCGAAACAGTGACGACCTGATCCTGCCATTGCCCCCAGGCAAACGGTGTTTCTCGATCGAACGGCGTGTCGAAAACGATCGCCTTCTCGATGTCGATGGGTCCGGAATCTGATGGTGCCCACGCACATGCGCAGAGTCTTGTAAATCCGCCTTCTCCCGCCAGACGGTGGTAGAAGCAAAGGTGTCCCTGAGCGTAATAGAAGTTGTGATAGCCGCCCACATCGGGAGGTGACAGGATCTGCCGATCGTTGTACCAGGCTTTGTCGTTGGCAAACGTAAGTTGTCCGCTTCCAACTCGAACGACACCATCACCCGATCGGACAGCAGGAACGTGCGGCGGCAACTCCTCAGTCCACGACGCGGATGCAGCATCCCATCGCTTCACCGAGTTTCCTCCCACAGACGTCCACGCGTAGAGTTGTTCATTCAGATCAAACAGATACACGCCGCAACCCAGATCCGGATGAGGCAGACGCTCGATCTTGAAATCATCGTCGTCCGATTGAGGCCGTACGAACAACTGCAGCGTGTGTCGATCATTACGAAAACGAGTGTTGTAGACGTCCTGAAATCCGGCTCCCACCACGAGTCGGCCGGTGTTGTCTCGTGCTTCAAACAACGTCCCGAAACTCTGCCCGATATCCTGACCAAAGTCGACGGTGGCAGAAAATGTGGCTTTGGCTGGCTCATTGGCCTCCACGGCCTGCACATCCAGGAGTCCAGCCATTACGACGCAGAGACAGGTGATTGCGTTGAGTTTCATCAGTGGCTTTTCGTGATCTGAATTCTGGAAAGGACCTTCAGACTGGCCTGTGTCTGGAATCAACACGAATCCAGTACAGTAGTTCGTGAATCAGTTCGAGTGTTGTCTGGATGCGATGTTCGGCATTTAGCTGGATGCAACGCAAGCAAATTGATTCAAGTGGAACAGGGATTTCGCGATCAGGAGCGACAACCCGAGGAGTGGGAGGAGCGTTGTTCGTCTTGTTGGCCAGCATCTCATCCAGCGTTTCGCCCCAGGCCAGTTGTTGCATCGTTAAGACTTCAAACAGAATGCCGCCCAGACTGTAGATGTCCGTGCGATGATCGAGTTCGTCGCCTTTGATCTGCTCAGGTGACATGTACTGCGGTGTTCCCTGATGAGATGTCCGCGAACGAACCGCAGCTTCGTCGGCTATTCTGGCTTCTGCAGCAGCTCCTTCGGCTCCATCAAGAATATGAGCCAGCCCCCAGTCCAGCAGAAGGACCTCGCCATATTCGCCCACGACGATGTTCTCCGGCTTGATGTCGCAATGCACGACGCCATGCACATGAGCGTAATACAGCACCTGGCCAACCTGAATTACCACATCGATCAGCCGTGCCAGATCCCATTCTTTCTGCGCTGTGGAATCACTTTGAATTAAATCATCCAGCACCTCACGCAACGTCACACCTGAGACCAACTTCATTGTGAAGTAGTAATGGCCTTTGGTGTCGAACCCGACTTCGTAGACGGGAGCCGTATTGGGATGCTGCAGCATCGCCGTCACACGCGCCTCACGCAGGAACAGCTTCTGTTCCTCCGGATCATCTGCGAATTCGCTGCGCAGCGTCTTGTGGCAGACGACTCGTCCCAGGTGGAGATCTCTGCACGAATGGATGAGGCATTTGCCTCCTTCGGCAATCTTTTTGAAGTAGATATACCGCGTATTGTTTTTCAGCTGCGCGTCTGCGGGCAACGTGCCATCAGTGTCACGCCGAAGCACCTGCTTTGGCTGATTAGCGGCGTCTGGATATTGTGATGGCATTGGTAGCTGGTGGTTTCGGTCAGTGTCAATCGGCGGCACGGAGTATTGCGGTGCTGTGAATATTCTCGCAACAGGCAAACCAAGATCAGCCTCATGCGAAATGCTACCGATTGAAGGGCAACTCAGCTATTCGGTCCGTCTCCTGCGTTCGGATTCTATCGCTCCGCCCACAACCGAGAATGCCCGATTGAATGCTGGCGGAAGAAACGAGCCACGCAACAGACGCGAATGTATGTCAGGAGTCCACATAAGCATGGACTCCTGACACACAGGAGGATCGGTGACATCAACGACCGGACTTCAAATCGAATCGGTCAAGATTCATGACTTTCGTCCAGGCAGCCACGAAGTCATCGACGAACTTCTGTTTGGAATCGTCACTCGCATAGACTTCAGCAATCGCTCTGAGCTGCGAATTGGATCCAAAGACAAGGTCGACAGCCGTTGCCATCCATTTCACGTCGCCGGTGGCGCGATCACGTCCTTCGTAGAAGTGTTCGCACATCGACGACTCCTGCCACTGAGTGTTCATGTCCAGCAGATTGACGAAGAAGTCGTTGCTCAGCGTTTCCGGTCGTCTTGTGAAGAGGCCCAGCTGAGGATGACCAGTGCTGGTATTCAGCACTCGCATTCCCCCGACCAGGACGGTCATTTCCGGAGCGGTCAACGTCAGCAGGTGAGCACGATCGATGAGGAGCTCTTCCGCAGGACGACTGAGTTCGTAAGCTGAGTAGTTGCGAAAGGCGTCTGCAGTGGGTTCAAGCACAGCGAATGATTCCACGTCGGTCTGTTCCTGTGTCGCATCCGTCCGACCGGGCGAGAAGGGCACCTGAACTTCGTGCCCCGCAGCTCGTGCAGCAGATTCGACCGCTGCACATCCTCCCAGCACGATCAGGTCCGCCAGTGAAACTTTCTTATTGCCTGACTGAGAACGATTGAACGTCTGCTGGATTGTCTCAAGTACATCGATGACATTCGCCGTTTTCGCAGGTTGGTTCACTTCCCAGTCCTTCTGAGGAGCCAGACGAATGCGTGCTCCGTTGGCTCCACCTCGTTTGTCTGTACCACGGTACGTCGAAGCCGATGCCCACGCCGTTGAGACCAGTTCAGATACAGAAAGTCCGGATTCGAGGACCGCACGCTTGAGAGCAGCGATGTCCTTGTCATCGATCAGATCATGGTCCACCTCAGGAACAGGATCCTGCCAGAGTTGTGGTTCGGGTACGTCCGGCCCCAGCAGGCGGGAAACCGGTCCCATGTCGCGATGAGTCAACTTGTACCACGCCTTCGCGAATGCTGCTTCGAAGTCATCCGGATTCTCATAAAACCTCTGCGAGATTGGGCCGTATGCAGGGTCCATTCTTAATGCGAGGTCCGTTGTGAACATCATGGGGGCGTGCGACTTCGACGAGTCGTGTGCGTCCGGCACCGTTCCCTTTGCCGATTGGTCCTTTGGTGTCCACTGCCACGCGCCGGCCGGGCTCTTTGTCAGTTCCCACTCGTATCCAAACAGATTTTCGAAGTAACCGTTCGACCACTGGGTCGGAGTGGATGTCCAGGCACCTTCCAGTCCGCTGGTGATTGTGTCTTCGGCGTTGGTCTTGCCAAACGAGTTCTTCCAGCCAAGTCCCTGTTCTTCGATGCCCGCCGCTTCCGGTTCCGGGCCAACGTTTCCTTCGGGAGTCGCCGCGCCGTGCGCTTTCCCAAAAGTGTGGCCTCCGGCAATCAGAGCGACAGTTTCTTCGTCGTTCATTGCCATCCGAGTAAACGTTTCACGAATGTCTTTGGCAGATGCGAGCGGATCCGGTTTCCCATCCGGTCCTTCCGGATTCACATAAATCAGTCCCATCTGCACGGCCGCGAGAGGGTTCTCAAGTTCGCGATCGCCGGAATATCGCATGTCCCCGCCCAGCCATTCACTTTCGGGCCCCCAGTAGACGTCTTCCTGAGGTTCCCACACATCTTCGCGTCCTCCGGCAAAACCAAAGGTCTCAAATCCCATCGATTCGAGCGCGCAATTGCCGGCCAGAACCATCAGGTCAGCCCATGAAATGCTGCGACCGTACTTTTGTTTGACCGGCCAGAGTAATCGACGAGCTTTGTCCAGATTCGCGTTGTCAGGCCAGCTGTTGAGTGGTGCGAACCGCTGAGTCCCGTAAGACGCACCGCCTCGCCCGTCACTCACGCGGTACGTTCCGGCACTGTGCCATGCCATGCGAATGAACAAGGGACCGTAGTGGCCGTAGTCTGCCGGCCACCAGTCCTGAGATGTCGTCATTAGCTCAGTGATGTCGTGCTTCACGGCATCAAGGTCCAGCTTCGCAAACTCCTTCGCGTAGTCGAACTCTTCGCCCATCGGATTCCCCTTCAGCGAATTCTGATGCAGGATCTTCAGATTCAACTGGTTCGGCCACCAGTCGCTGTTTGAGAACACCCCAGCGGCGGTGTGTCGGCTACTCGGATCCTGCGTCGGTCCCATGACCGGGCACTGGCTGATGTTTTCCATTTTCTTCTCCCCGATAGATTGAGTTGAACTCGCGGTCGTTGACTGCTGAGCGAACGCCGCTGAGGAAACGAGCAGCACCGCGAAGCTCGTCGTAATGCGAACGAAATGATCCGTTGAGGTCATGGACTCTTCTCCTGACTGAGTGCGGAATGGGCAGCTTGCTGGCAACGCCGGCAAGTCAAGCGTTGAAACTATCCGCTGCTGCGGGTAATTTATCCAATGCATTACGCGACTGTGTGTAATGCACTGCCTGCATGACTATTGTCCGGGAGTCGGGACGTGGAATTTGATCAGTTGCGATACTTCCTGCAGGTTGCCGAGCGAGGCAACTTCACTCGGGCTGCCGAAGATTTGGCGATCTCTCAACCGGCTCTGAGTCGTTCGATTCAGAAGCTTGAGGAAGAACTGGGCCAGCCGCTCTTTGAACGCAGGACGCGGTCCGTGTCACTGACAGATACCGGCACGCTGCTACAGCCGCGCGCTCAGCAGATCCTTTCGATCATTGAAGACACGAAGGCCGAAATCACGGACGACGGCGAAAGTGGTCGAGTCCGCATCGGAGCAATCCCCACGGTGGCTCCCTACTTTTTGCCGGAGGTCTTGCAACGATTCTCCACCGCATTTCCGCAGGCGTCGTTGATCGTGCAGGAAAACACGACAGACGTGTTGCTCAAGAGTTGCACTCAGGGAGAAATCGACCTTGCAATCGTCGCACTGCCAGTACCGGCAAAGTACCTGGAGATAGAAGAACTATTTGAAGAAGAACTGCTGCTTGTCCTTCCGCCCGACCATCCACTTGCTGAAAAGCCCCGAATCCGTATGAGTGATGTGGAACCGTTTCCGTTCGTGTTGCTGGACGAAGCTCATTGTCTGTCGGACAACATTGTGTCCTTTTGTCGACAGCGAGCGTTTCATCCCGTGGCGGTCGAACGAACCAGTCAACTGACAATGGTGCAGGAACTCGTCTCACTGTCACATGGAGTATCCATGATCCCTGAGATGGCACGACACCGCGATCAGAGCAATCGCCGAGTCTATCGCTCACTCACTCGCCCAAAGCCAATGCGCACGATCGCTGTCGTGTGGAATCCCTATCGCTTTCAAAGCCGTCTATTGCAGGCATTTCGCGAACACCTGCACGAATCGTGAAACGAGCATCGGGAGCAGTTTTCTCGAGCAATTGGTAGCTTACTGCGAATGCGCTACACTTCTGGTAGCTGATTCTAAACCGCTGTTCCTTCGCGGGAGTTCCCACATGACTCGTCCACTTTCTGCTCTGATAGTATTACTGATTGGGATTCCTTGTCTGGCGGACGACTGGCCCCAATGGGGTGGTCCCCAAGGCGACATTGTTTGGCGAGAAACAGGGATTGTGGATCGCCTTCCGACCAACGGGCTATTGCCGCGAGTGTGGTCTGTCCCGGTCGGCGAAGGCTACTCAGGTCCGGCAGTATCAGACGAACTGGTGTACCTCACCGATCGACTGCATGAGGAACGTATTGAACGAGTGTTGTGCCTGGATGCGCACACCGGCGATGAAGTCTGGAGAAAGGAATACCCGGCGCGCTACACCGTCAGCTATCCCGCGGGACCTCGTGCGACACCGGTTATTGATGAAGGCCGAGTCTTCACAATCGGAGCCGTGGGACACCTGTTCTGCTCAGACGCAAAGACGGGGGATGAGATCTGGAAGAAGGAGTTTCAAGAGAATTTCGGAACAGAGATGCCAACCTGGGGAATGGCCGCATCACCACTAATCGATGGGCAGAAACTCATCACACTTGTCGGTGGCAGCAATGGAGCGCTGGTCGTCGCATTCGACAAAGCGACAGGCAGAGAGATCTGGCGATCACTCGACGATCCCGTCGTCGGATACGCTCCACCGGTCATCTACGAGTTCGGAGGCCGACGACAGTTAATCATCTGGCATCCGTCCGCTGTGTCATCGCTGGATCCGGAAACCGGCAGCGTCATCTGGGAGGTGCCATGGGAAATTCGTTCGGGGCTGTCGATTCCGATGCCTCGTAAGACAGGCGATCACTTGTTTCTGACTGCATTCTACAATGGGCCGTTGATGCTGAAGGTCGGCAGCGACAGTGCAAAGATTGTCTGGAAGGGGCGAAGTAACAGCGAGAAGAATACCGACGGCCTGCATTCGATCATGCCAACGCCCTGGGTCAACCAAGACAACATCTTTGGGATCTGCAGTTACGGGCAGCTGCGAGGTCTGGAAACAAAGACCGGCAAACGATTATGGGAAACCCTGGACGCGACCGGAGACGGTCGGTGGTGGAACGCATTCATCATCCCTCACGAAGACCGCTTCTTTCTGCACAACGAACAGGGCGACTTAATCATCGCGAATCTCACGGCAGACGGTTATGAGGAACTCAGCCGAGCAAAACTCGTTGAACCAACACGCAAGGTCCAGCGCCGCATGACCATCTGGTCGCACCCCGCCTTTGCCATGAAGAGCGTATTCGCTCGCAACGACAAAGAACTCGTTCGAGTGAACCTGGCCAGATAGGTGGTGCCGTCTCCGTTGATGGTGAAGATGCTGTTTATCCTGTCAGCCAATAATAGGTTGATGCTTGAACAGGGTTTCTCTGCATTCGGTCAGTCAGGCAGTTCGGTTCCGCGGGTTTCGGTGGCGGCCAGGGTGACCACAATGCCGAGTGCGTACAGCGGTGCCAGGTAGAGAGCCGTTTGGTCTGATGCCCAACCCAGGTTTCCAGCGATCAGCATGGCTGCTGCCGTTCCAAACCGACCGGCGTTGAAGCAAAAACCGGTCCCGGTACCTCGGAGCCGCGTTGGGAACAGTTCGGGGAAGTAGACCGCATAGCCGGCGTGCATTCCCAGTGTCATGAATCCGAATACAGGCAGCGCAAGTGCCAGCACCGGGACGGATGCATTTTGGGGAATCAGTACCTGAAACATCAGTAGCGCCATCACCAGTCCTCCCGTGTGATAGAAGATGAAAGCGCCTTTTCGTCCGAGCTTGTTTGAGATCCAGCCGAACAGCACCAGACCCAGACCGCCGCCGACAGTGTTTAGAAACATGCTCATCATTTCCGCACGTTTGGTCTCAGCAGAATGAGCTGCCAACGCTGCCTGCTTCGCGGTTTCGTCTGCTCCGGATTCAACTCCTTCGGCTTTGAGTGCCGCCGCTTGAGCCGAACGCAGGAGAACGTTCTTCCCGTAGATATGACATCCCCAAAACGTGACAAGGCCGATTGTTGCCAGTGTGACTCCCACCGCTGTGTTGCGAATGTTCTGAGAATTGAACAGATCGGGGATCGAACCTGTGACCTGAGTTGCATCCTGCTTCTCACGCTCTTTCGCCTGATGCCATTGTTCGGGTTCTTTCATCTTCCAGCGAATCACGATTACCAGCATCGCGGGAATGATGCCAATCAGAAACCCGAGTCGCCACGTGTCGTCTCCCCACGGCCGCGCACTGATGACGAAATATCCAACGGCCACGGCCATCAACGTGCCAAACACACTGGATGCGTGGAAGATCGAACCCATCACAGGACGCGAACGTTTCGGCATGACTTCAGCGATCATGGCGCTGGCCACCGCCCATTCGCCTCCGACTCCCATCGCCACCAGGAATCTCAACGCCACCATTTGCCACGGAGCGTTCGCGAACGCCGTAATGCATGTGAAGACCGAATAGAACAGGATCGTGATAATCATCGTCTTCGAACGACCAATCCGGTCGCTCAACATGCCGAACAGGATTCCTCCGCATGCACCACCGAGTAGAAACGACGCCAATGCATAATTGTTCCAGGTCGCCACAATGGATGCGTCGGCGGAGCGTTCTCCGAGCAACTGCGGCATGGCATCTCGCATGGACGCCACGAAGATCTGGCCTTCGAAGACATCAAACACCCAGCCCAGCGACGCAACTACCAGGACCAGCCACTGGTAGCCGGTGATGCCTTCGTTCCACTTGAGTTCGGATTCACCGGGCACGTCAGAGTGGGAGTGGGGCGTGTCATCGCTCATCTGCGAGAGTCCTGAATTGTCTAAAAGCGGCGAATTCGATGTCGCGGGCTGACGACTATAACTGCTGAATCACATCAGAACAGGGATACGTCAGTCAGCAGACGAACGTCGGGCCGTTCTTCTGAGAGGCCTGATGTCGTCAACCACCCTTCTTCAGCTTGCGGACGATACCGTCCCAGTCGGCCGGGGCGTTGCGGTTGTGTTGAGTAATCTGCATTGCCAGGTAGTCCTGGGCTCGATCTTCCGGAGGCATACGATGCAGATACTTCCAGGCTTCGTCCCAATGGCCACCGATGAATGCATCCACTCCGCGTTCGAAGTCGTCCAGATGTTCCTGAGTCAACAACGGCAGACGCGTTTCCGGCGGAACCAGTTCGCTGACGACGAGTGACCGTTCCATGCCATACGGGAGCAGTTGTAGCAGACGTCGCACTCGACCTTCTGCAGGATCCAGCTGACTCCGGACGAGATTGTCGAGGTGTTCATCGATCAGGATTGGGACGTGTAGCTCTCGTGTCATTCCTTCCAACCGACTGGCCAGATTCACGACCGGCCCGAACACAGTGACTTTGACCTGTTCACGCGTTCCGATCTTGCCTGCCACAGCGCGACCGTGAGCAATGCCAACGCTCGTTTCGAAATCGGTCAGCGGGTGGTCGGGATCGGCGTATGCTTTTTCGAATTCATGTCGGATGGCCAGTGCAGCTCGGCAGGCGTTTAGTGGAGCTTCCTCTGACGAGATGGGCCAGCCCCAGAAACCCAGAGCGGCGTCGCCCTGGAAGTCACCGGTGACTCCGCCGAACCGCAGGATTTGACTTGTCATCACTTCCAGTGCCAGGCTGACTCGTTCCAAAAGACCGGTCAGGTTGTCGGCTTCCTCTTCCGCACTGCGACTGAAGCCTCGCAGGTCGCAGAACAGAACCGTGACGTCGCATTCCCGTGGCTCCAGCAGAGATGTATCCAGGTCATTCCCGACAGCTTCCAGAACCGGTGGCGAGAAAAACTGTCTCAAGCCTGCCTGCTGGCGTTCCAGCTCCTTTTCTCGCTGCAGCGAGCCAACGATTTCCGCAATGAACTCAGTGAATTTGATATCGGCGTGCAGGCGGTCACGATTCGATTTGGTGCCTTCAAGCGGACTTCGACCGGCGATGTAAAAGACGCGATTCTGAGCCACGTCAGAAAAGAACGGCGTGCAGAATGCCCAGTTGAACTCAGCATGTTGCGTGTACTCGAGTACCGCTTCTGATGCTTCCGTCTCATCCCAGATATGCAGAATAGACTTCTGCTGCTCAATTGCATTCTGAACCATTCGAGAACTTGGCTGAACACCGCCGTTCGCTTCGTAACGCCGTTCCTGATGCAGCACGTGTGCCCTGGCATGGTCGTCGAGCCGCACGATGGCGACACCATCGGCATGCTGAATGCCGGCCAGAAGCAGGTTGGAAAGGCCAACGTGCAGATCACGTTCGACGCCGGATTCTCGAATCACCGTTGGAAGGCTGGTCAACACCTCGATTCGCTTGTCGGCATCTTCGTAGCGAATTTTCTGCAGCTGCCGTCGATCAATTGCCAGCTGTTGTCCGCCGGAGCTGCCTGGAGAATCGCTTTGTGTGACTTCACGTAGTTCGAAACGTGAATCACCAATGACAAACGACTGCCCGGCAGCGAGCTCCGACGCATCGATGGCAACGCCATCCACGAACACCGGATTGGACGCTTCATCCAGTCGAGTGATTCGCACTCCGGACTCTGTTGTTTCCAGACGAACGTGGTTTCGCGAAATCTGCGCGTCCCAGTCTGTTGTGAAATCAACTGTGGTCGAACGCCCCAGCGTTTTGACTTCGCCGGACGACAGCAGAAACTGGCGGTCAAGCTGACGGTCGTTGTAGAAGGCAAGCAGGCGGAGCATCGGCGATCACGAAACGGAGCAGATCGGGAACAATGAAACGACAATCAATCCGGTACGACTTTGATCGAATATGTCAGGCTGGGCCCAGTCCCTGCATTCGCCTCCAGGCACTCATCTGTCCCATGTGCAGCATGATGTGACCACAACTCATGAATCCGCACATGGATCCAATGGTGGGGAACTTTTCGGTGAGACTTCCGCCCGTCGGATTCGGCTGATCCAAAACATCGGGACTGGCTGCAATGACAGCTTCCAGAGCTGCGTTGTATCCGTTGAAGAATGCTTCCGTGATGAGCTTCATGTCCGGATAATGGGTTCCGTCGACATCATCGACGCAGGCAACGCCATCTGCAAACAGTTCCGCAAAGCCATCGGGAGAGGATGTTCGTGGGCCGCCCGTCATCTGGATGACTCGCGGAGCATAGAACGCCAGATGTCCGTAGATAAAAGCGCCATGATTGGAGTTAACAGTCGTGCCTCCGGAATTGCCCAGTCGACCGAATATGTCCGAGGTGACACCGTCGAGCAGTTTCTCTCCAAGGCCGATCGACAGCCGGAGGCCGTCGGCAATGATTTCGTTCTGCGTTGTTTGAGCCATTTAAAAAGATCCTGATCATACGAGCACGCGAGATTCCCGAGCGGCATCCTACCAGGATCAGGTTGGCAATTCAGCTGGCCACCGGTTCGTTGGGTTCAACCGACTCCATTGTCGCGGGAAGACGGGCAATAGCGTGCAAAATCGATCAAAATTCTAAATCGGAACTACTCGTCGACGGAGTGCTGAATGACGTAGAACGCGAGGTCGCAGCAGCGGCAAGACAATCACACGCACAGGAGTAGCAGGCTCGCGGTACGCTGTCCCAGCCGATCGACCATCAGCAGCACTGAAGGCAGGACGCCGATTGCGAAAAACGCAAGGCCCTTCGCGTAGACTGCTCTGGCACTCTTTCAGACGCCCATTGCAGCAATCTTTGCATCCAGCACGTCGTCAGGAACCACCGGTCTGAAGGTAGGGTCTCTGTCCGGCCACAGGACCGGACAGCCCTTCCGATTTGTCTGCCAATTCCTGTTCAGTCGACATGTCTGTCAGCCTGTCGCCCATGAGCCGGCCGTAGATGGAGTAGAACGTCGGCACCAGCACCAGGACCAGCAGCGTGGCCAGCGACAGACCAAAGCAGAGACTCACGGCCATCGGAATAACCATCTGAGCCTGAAAAGACTGTTCGCTGAGGATGGGCAGGAGTCCGGCAATTGTTGTCATTGATGTTAACAGGACCGGGCGGAACCGTCGCGTACCCGCTTCGAGAATCGCTTCCTGAATCGGGACGCCCCTGCGGATCCGGGCATTGATAAAGTCGACCAGCACGATCGAATCATTCACCACGACTCCGGTCAGCGCAACGAGGCCGAACATGCTGAACAGTGTAAGTGGAATATTCATGATCGCGTGTCCCCAGATCGCTCCCACGAATCCAAACGGGATCACTGCCATCACGATTGCTGGTTGAATGTAAGATGTGAACTGAATCGTCAGCAGTACGTACATGACGACGAGAGCGATCGCCATTCCGGTAAACAGACTACTGATGGATTCGGAACGTTGCTCCTGTTGCCCTTCCCAGCGAACGGTTAGCCAGGGATTGTCTTTCAGCAACTGGCTCAGGAAGGACGCCTTCAGATCCCGGACGATCTCTTCTGCATTGGCCGTCTCTTCATCCACGTCCGCACTCACAGTAATCGAACGACGTTGATTGATACGGTTGATTTCGGAGTAGCCTCGAACAACATCCACATCGGCCAGCTCCGTAATAGGTCTTTGCACGCCGTCACCCCCGTTGACGCGGATTTCATCCAGCATTGCCAAAGACCGACGATCTTCTTTCGGGTAACGCACCATGAGTTTCACTTCATGCCGCCCACGCTGAAGCCGCATAACTTCTTCACCGTAATAGGATGCTCTCACGGTGCGGGCAATCTCCTGCAACGGCACTCCCATGGCAATTCCGCCTGGCCGAGATCGCATCTGCAGTTCCCACTTGCCCGGACGCGAATCATCGTCAACGTCACTCACGCCTTTGTAGGTATTGAGCTTGCGTTTGGTTGCTTCGACCGCCGCTTCCAGATCGCCCATGCGTTCCGGCGCCGCCAGCATCTTGAATTCGAGAGCTCCGCCGCCCGGTCCCATCGATTCCGTCTTGAAAAGCAGGGCTTCGGCACCCGGGATCTCCCCCACTTCCTCACGCCAGATTGCCAGGACCTGCTGACTGGTCAGTTCACGTTCGGTGTTGTCTGCCAGTTGGACCTGAACGTGTCCGAGGTGAGCGCCCTCACCTCCGCCCCCTCCGAAACCACCACCGCCACCTTCGTTACTGGCGCTGCCAACGACACGATGCACTGTTTGGGCCAAAGCGACGTCGCCGGCGCTATGTGTCTCACTGACTCGAAGGACTGCTTCTTCCAGCCGCTGAGTCGCCGCGTCAGTCACACTCGCGGGAGTGCCATCCGGGAATGTCACCTCTGCAACAATGCGTGGTGCATCCACTTTCGGAAAGAAGATCCTCTGAACGGTGCCGTTAGCAACAAGTGTGCTGGTGAGCAGTGTGATCGTGACAGCAGTACAGCACGTGATGGCCGGGTTGCGAATCGAAAACCGGGCGAGTGGGGTGTAGATTCGTTCCACAACTGCACTGAGCACGTTGGTGGTGACGCGATTGAGGCCCGCCGTAAGTGCCATTGGTTCTTTGCGGCCGTGAGCGAGGTGACACGGCAGGATGAAGGTGCTTTCCAGCAGGGAAATGATCAACATCGCAATCACGGCGACCGGCATCACGGCAAAGAACTTGCCCATCGTCCCGGTGACAAACAGCATCGGCATGAATGCGACAACGGTGGTGGCAATTGACATGGCGACGGACGGAACGACTTCCAGCGTGCCTTCGACAGCCGCCTTGACAAACGACTTGCCCTGTTCGCGGTGAGCGTAAATGTTCTCGCCAATAACAATGGCATCATCAACGACGATTCCGAGGGCGATCAGAAATGCAAACAGCGACAGCATGTTGAGTGTCTGGTCGAAATACAGCAACACCGCACACGCACCCAGCAGCGAAATCGGAATTCCCATGGAAACCCAGAACGCCAGCCGCAGTTCGAGGAACATCGCCAGCACGATGAACACGAGGATCAGCCCCTGCATCCCGTTGCGACGCAGCAGATCCAGTCGATCGCGGACATTGACGGAAGAATCTCCCCATGTGATGAATTCGTAGCCTGGAGGACAGGGAGCGTTTGCAACGAACTCCTTGACGGAATCGGCCATCGCGATCAGGTCATCTCGTTTTCCGGCATTCACTTTGACGGCCAGGCCCGGCCGACCATTGATCCGACTGATGGAAGGACTGTCAACAAACTCATCACGAACAGTGCCCAGATCTCCAACCGTCAGCACAACACCTTCGGGGCTGGTGAGAATTGGAATTCGCGCTATCTCTTCACCTCGAATGCGTTTGGCCTTTCCGCGAAGCAGAAATGTGTTTCCTTTGCTGCGGATACTCCCGCCGGGAAGCTCAAGATTTCTCATACGCAGGCGATTGGCGACTTCTGTCAGTGTGAGGCCATATTTGCGAAGTGTCTTTTCCGGAATCTCCACATCAATTTGATAGGCGCGTTCGCCCACAATTTCTGCAGCGGAGATCTGGTCGATGAGCAACAGATTGTCGCGCATTTGTTCGGTGACTTCACGGAGTTCACGCTCCACCTTTTCATCATCTGTGGCTTCGGCAGCGATCACTCCAACGGTAATGGCAGGAGACCGAAACGTAACCTGCTGGACTTCCGGCTCTTCCGCCAGGTCCGGGAAGCTGGGAATCCGGTCGATTTCCGATTGAATTTCACTGAGGACTTTTTGAACGCTTGGGACATCGGTCCGCACTTCAACCACCACGTTCCCTGACCCTTCCTTGGCCACGGACGTAATCTTCTTGATGCCTTCGACCGATCGGATCGCTTCCTCAATTTTCTGGCAGATCCCGGATTCAACCTCTTCCGGGCTGGCACCAGGGTATGGAACCGCGACCAGAATGATCTCCAGCTCAAACTGCGGAAACTCTTCTCGCCGCAGCGAGAAACCAGCAGCAAGTCCGACCACCAGAATCGCTACCATGATGGTATTCATGGCCGGTGTCTGGCGAATGGCCCAGGCAATGATCGATCTCATTCGTCGCTCTCCTCGCGTACTTCCATTCCGTCGCGGGCCGCGACAAGCGGTGTGACGACGACAGCTTCTCCCGCCACCAAATCTGTCTCGTTTGCGCGGATCAGGACTTCTTCATTAAGTGACTGAGCGACCGACACATTTCGAATGTGGAGTACCCCGTTTCTTACCACCCAAACGTCTCCTCCGGGCCTGACAGCTTCGATTGGCATGCGCAACAGTGGGGTGGACGCGGCGAGTGGAATTCTGACGGTGACGTACATGCCGGATGCAAGAGACGGCGCGATGAGTATCCGTCCTCCCCGGCTGTCGTCCAAACGATAATTCGTCGGTTCCGGTACATTAACGCGACAGGGAAATGTGCGTGTGTCGCGGTCAATTCCTGTGCCTTCAAAACGAGACAAAAATCCATCCCAGATGACTTCCGAGCCTTCAAACTCGTAAACCACCTCACAGGGAATTGGGGTCGCGAATGGATCTGCTGCCAGTTCCTGAGCTCGTTCCGGTGTGACAGCCAGTTGCTGCAGGATCCAGAACAGTTCATCGGTCTGCAGATTGCATTTCACTTCGATCTGACTGGAGTCACTGATCATGACCAGCTGATCGCCTTCTTTCACAAAATCTCCCTGTTCGGCCAGGTCGTTGACGATGCGGCCTGAAACCGGGGCCTTGACCCGACAACGTTCCAGGTTGACGTGCGCCTGTTTGAGTTGGGCCTCGACAAGCTTCTGGCTGGCGTGCTTCTGTTTGAGCAGTTGCTGTTGCGAACGTTTCGAGTTCTTAAGCGTCTGCAGTGCGTTTCGCGCCGTGAGTTCCTGTCGCGTTGCACTGTCGACTTCAGATTCAGCGAATGAATTCTGTTTGTAGGCATTCTTCACTCGCTTAAGTTGCTTCTTCTGAAGATCCCAGTCCTGCTCAGCAAGCTGAATGAGCTCCTTCGTATTTTCAATATCGACTTCCACCGAGGCAATTTCTTCCGCCGTCTGATCCAGTTGAGCGTTCAGGCGTTCGATTTCCAGCATGTAGTTGGTGGAATCGATTTCGAACAAAACATCTCCTTCGTTGACATACATGCCGTTCCGAGCGTTGGACATTCGTTCGCTGATCTGACCTTTTACCTGTGCTCCCACGGTAATGACACGATACGAATTGGCATCGCCATCCATTTCGATCACAACTGGCTGGCTGTGTGCCACGACAGAGGCTGTTCTCACAAGCGGCCTGAAGTCGGTACTATCGGCATTTTGAGCCACCTCAGGAGCCTTGCCAAACAACATGAAGCCGCCAATGCCAGCGCCCAGAATGATCGCACTCAACAACAGGGTTGTCAGTATTCGCACGACTTGTTTCCTCTGCATTCCAATTTCAAAACAGCGACATACTCATGGTGATTACACCGTCGCCATTGCTTTCAGAAGATCCGGTTCACCGGATCGCTCATTCAGGCCGTCCAGTATCAAGTCGACCACCGCATTCACGTACTCGTCTGCGGAGTGACCGGTCGGGTGCTTTCCCAGAAAACCTGTCAGCATCGCCGGACCGTGCAGAGCTGAAAGAACCGTCATGGCAACAACACTGAAGTCCGTCTCTCGAATCAGTCCACGTTTTGCCGCTCGCTCGAACCAGCAGGAAACAATTCGGATGTTTCTCAAGGGGGGAAGCTCAGTGTACCGACCCTTCAGGTCCTCCGGGCCGAACCCGGCGAACTGCAGCACCGACATCCGCTGAGCAATCTCGACGTAATACTCCGCCAGCTGACTCACGATTTCCGACAATTGAACTCTCACCGGCCGGTCATCCGGTCCCGCTTCCACCTCCGGAATCCAGGGAGCTGACGCCGGAGGCAGCACAGATGCCAACAACAATTCTCGCTTGGTTTGAAACCTTTTGAGTAACGCCTGAGCCGACACTCCCAGTTGACTGGCAATGGTTTCAGTTGATACGGACGGTCCGTGCTCCAGAAAACACCGACAGGCGGTTTCCAGTATCTGTTCGTCAGAAACAGTTCGAGGACGGACCAAAACGGAAACTCGAGCATATTCTCAGGTTAGTTGTGGAGGGGCAACTAACTGTAGGCACGTCCTTAGCAGCGACCTGTCCCAATTCTGCAAACGCGGCCAGGTTTCCCGTGAATCGGAAGCGACAGCAGTCAGTCCGGGCCGTCAGTGTGGGGAAATCAACATGCCTGAACCACGATGGACTGTGGTACCGGCGGCCCAATCGTCCCGGAAAAGGCAGCCGATGCGTTGACGCCCGAAGAACACAGCGGATGTTTCAAATTCAGCAGCTGCTGGAACTGAGTCCGAAACAAAGCCAGTTGACCGTCGTCGGAACGAGGTTTGGGCTTCATGTCGAACTCAAATTGCAAAGCTTCGATCGGTGAATAACCATTTCCCAGCGATCTATGTCAACACCTCAAACAAAATCAGGAGGCTATTCATCTCGCGAAAACCGTTTTTCAGGGACGACGAAGTATTGTCACACAATTCATCATCTTTCTGATGGCGACCTACGGACTGATGTTCCTGGTGTGGCCCCTGGTCAGTTGTCGCGGTACGACGCCATTCGTGCGGTAGGAGCGGTCGCCGATCGTTATGCTCACGCACTTCTGATTGCTCATGAGTACATCAAATTCAGAGCGCCGGCAGGTGTTGTCGCAATTGAAGTGTTGTTTAAGCTCACCGACTACGGGCCGTAATGGCACCGGCAATCAGGCGGCAGAACTAACTTCGGCGCTGACGCCAGGTTTCTCATATCGTTTCCTGTGCTGCTCGTTCGATTCCAGGATCGGCATCGGCGGTCCCGGTGCCGATTCTCCGAATGGCGTCTAATTCTGATTGCCGGATCCGTATTCATTATCTGCTATACGCTGCTGTAACAGTTTATTCAGCTGGCCGTCTTCCAGGCATCTTTCCTGCTCGATCATAACGCCAAAGTGGTTCTGTTCTTTGTTGCCCTTGAATCACTGTTGCGAGTGGCTGATGGCCTCAAACGGCTGTTGTGATTTGCGACCAGACCGCTGATTGGCAACTCCTGGAAGTCACGGACTGTCGGAGAGTTCTGGTGTCGCTGAAGCACTCGCGTCAATTCGTGGTTCGTGTCCAATGTGTTTCAGTCGCCTGTTGGCAGACGTTCACCAATCCAAACCGTCCTGCTGGCATTCCTCGTCAGTGGGCTGCTGTATGAAATGGGCTTTGCGATTGCCACATCACGGTTTGACGGATACCAGTTTGAATTACTCATGTTGCAGGTGCCCGCCGTGATCGCCGGCCGTGACATTCAATGGTTGAAAGCAGCATCAACACTTCACACACTGGCTTTGTACGGTTCGACAATGCTGTGGATGTGGGCAACCTCGATGCTCTTCTTTCATCGTGTCAACCCCGTCTGTCCGTCCTTCTTTTCATGCACACGCTGGCTTCCCTGACTCCGGTCGGACATGCCGATCAGACTGCGAATGCGAATCGCTCACAATTGTCCCACCGGACTGGAACTGAACCTCTTATGCAACCTCGCATTTTAGTCAATGCTGACATGGCGATCTGTCTGGCGCTGAGTGTGACCGGAATATTCAATTCCGCCGTTTCGGCTCAACCAGCAACAGCAACTGATGTCGCTGCCTTTCTTCCCGATAACTACGTGACGGACGGATCCGTTTGCTATCAGCCGCAGATTCAGGAGGCGATTGATTCGGTTGGTGCCTCTGGGGGCGAACTGGTGTTTCCTTCGGTCAAACTTCGGATCTGCTATCCAGCAGGGCTGGTGCTGCGTTCCAACCTCACACTGCGAATGGACGGTGCCACGTTTCTGCTGGATGAGCAATGCAATACCGACGGACAGTTGTTCTTCGGCCGAAATGTTTGCAATGTGCAGTTTCAGGGGGGGATCGATCATTGGGCATAACGATGTCTGGCCCGAAGGGATCAACATTCGCGGAATTTATCTCGTCGGTGAGTCCCAGACCATTCGTGTTCGAGACATGCACATCCGCGACTTATCGAGCAACGGCATCGGTATCCTCGCAACTGACTCAGAACATCCGGCCAGGAACATCTGGATTCGTGATTCAATCATCGAGAACTGCTGCAATAAGTATGGCGACTATCAGGCAGCATCGAATCGAGGCCCGGAGAAAGGTTCAAAACGCGAAGATCAGGGCCTGATCGCCATGTACCATGTCCATGACTTTTCAGTTCGCGGCTGCCGGCTGAAAGCTTCACGTTCAGACGGGACGCACTTCTATTTCTGCGAACGCGGGCACTTCAACGACAACTTCGTGTATCAGGCGAAAATGGGAGGCTACTTCCTGGAAAGTTGTCAGCATGTGGTCGCGGCCAACAACATGATTCACGATAACGGATCGCGCGGTGTGACGATTGAACGAGGCAGCCAGTTCTGTTCGCTGATCGGAAACAGTATCACCGGGAGCGGTCGCGAAGGTCTGTAGATTCCGGATTCGCTTCGCTGCGTTGTAACCGGCAACACATTTTCACTCAACGTCCGCAAGACTAATGGAGACGAACGACACAAAATCTGGAATGCCAACATCACGATCAATCAGGCTCGAGGCGACAAACTCAAGACGCCAACCTCACATTATATCATCAGCGACAATATCATTGAGACAGATCCGCATCAGATTGCCGGCATCCAAGTGGACACTCGAACGAAGACAGAGAACATCGTGATTCGCGGGAACCTCATGATCGGTGACAACCCACGCATTCTGATTGAAGGCCCGGATCAGCAGTCCGTCACGCTCGGCCAGAATACCGGCGCAGTGGTGGACCGAACGACTGATGATGACATCGGCACATGATTCCAACTCGAACGGCCTTAATTCACTGAGCGCCTCAGTCATGCAATCGAATGTCAAGACGAATCCTTATCAAACTCCACACCCACTCGTGCGGTCAGGCTCGCCACAGTCGGGGGATAGCGACGCGCCGTGGACGCGAGCAGCAGGTCTGTACTTCTGCTGCGCAGTGTGGATCACCTGTGTTGTTTCTACAGCTCTGGTCGTCTGGCTGGCGGGGCCTATCGCGCCTGCTGTGTTTGTCTGGTTAGTCAGTCCCTGTTTGTTTGCAGCGTGGATGGCATTTCTGATCCGCGCGCGATGGCTGCCGAGTCTGGTGTTTCTGGTGACCACAATGGCGTTTGCGGCATACGGGTCTTACCAGCTGCTTCAAGTCATTGTGGTGGCTCCGGACCCTCAGGGTGGGATTGCTGTGATGTTCACGCCCGTTGTGCAATGGGCAATTGCCATCCTCGGCAGTCTGTTGACGGGGATCCTTTGGCTTGGCGGAGTTGGGCGGCCGTCGCGTCGCGACAAAGAGGTGAAATCGGACTTGAAACGTAGCGTGTAAAGACGACAGGCAACCTCATGAACGTTTCGAAGCTTCCAGGCACTCGTTTCAGCAACGTTGTTCCCGTAAATCCAGCGAGTGACCAGCGACAGTCTCAAATTACAGTTGTAATGCAGGTCGTGGTCATCGGCAGACATGACGCTGCTGAGCATTCTCTGCCTTACCCATGAAGGGCATGGGAGCCGTGGCAGCGCTCAGGAATGATGTGACTGAGTGGCAAGAGTCACAGATTTCTTACCCGGCCGGGATTGAGAAATGGCTTTAAGGATTGGTTTCCTGAGGTGAATGAAACGCCTGCAGGCAGGGAATGCTACAGGAATGCTTGCCACCCTTTTGCGTGGGCCGTTCGTTCGGATTATTCCGTGTGACTGGTCTGTTCTGTTGTTGGTGTGGGGCTCAATCGTAATCGCACCCGGTAAATGTGGCAGAAAGGCGACACCATCGTGCTGAGAACCTGTCTTCTATCGCCTTTCAGATAAATCTCAAAAAGAATTTGCCCCCCCAAATTCCCGACCTAGATTTTTGCGTGGATCGGATACCACGGCAGTCACGAAGGCTGTCTGCGACTCTGTCAATTCGGGCGTCGCTAATCAGGAACCACCCATGTGGGTCCACTCTGCTTCGGCAGGGCTCTTTCCGGCGGGATTCTGTTTTCTGCCACAACGTTGTGTGCCCGTGAGGGCAAGTAATTCAGAGGGGGTTCTGAAATGACTAAGTTTGCAAACAGCATCAAGAAGTTCATTGTTTCTGAAGATGGTCCAACTGCTGTTGAGTACGCAGTAATGCTGGCTCTGATCATCGTCGTTTGCCTGGCTGCCATCTCTACTGTTGGTAACACCGCAAACAGCAAGTTCACCGAAATCGGCGACTACCTGACGTAATTCGGCAGCTGAGTTCGCTCAGCTGTGATCTCGCAGAATGGTGTCTGCGTCTGACCGTCATTGAACGGTGAACGGAATAAAACCAAAGACAGGGTCCTGGGTGTTTTCATCCGGGACCCTCGTTCTATTGGGACTCCGGACGGCACATCAGGCTACTCACTACGCTTGAGAACAGCCGTCACCGGGAAATGATCGGACGGGTAACGCGCCTTTTCGTTTGTGCGATCGATGTCGGCTTCCAGGACGCCAAAGTGATCCGTTGCAAGGATCCAGTCAATGCGGCCTCCGTCAGTACGACCACGGAATCCGTTGAACGTGCCTTCCGATTTCTCCGCATTTGGATACCGAACTCGGCGCGTATCACGCAGCAGATTTGAAACGGTCAGCGCCTGCCATGGTTCGGAACCTTCCGGGCAGTTGAAGTCACCCGTCAGCACAATCGGAGCGCCGCTGAGTTGGGTCGCACGTTCATGGATCAGGTGAGCCGACTCCAGCCTCGCTTTGGCTCCGCGATGGTCGAAGTGAGTATTCGCAAACACGAACTCCCGACCGTCGTCATTGCGGTCTCTCAAGATGGTCCAGGTCGCGACACGAGGCAGGGATGAATCCCAGCTCTTCGTGTACTTCTCGTCAGGTGTTTCACTCAGCCAGAACTGTCCTGATTCGACGAGTTCGAACCGATCGGTGCGATAGAAGATCGCACACTGCTCCCCGTCCGGATTCTCTTCCCTCGACCATCCGATCCTTGAGTATTCCGGGAACTGTTCAGAAAGATACTCCGCCTGAAACGGCAAAGTTTCCTGAGTTCCCAGCAGGTCGGGATCAAACGTTTTGATTGTGCTGGCCACCAGTTTGCGACGGTGTGGCCACGAGTTGTCTCCATCGTTTGCCTTCCCGTAGCGGATATTGAAGCTCATCACACGAAGCGATGAATCGCCTTCATCGGCGAAGGAGTCGGAAGCCACCAACGGTAAGACACACACAGCAAAGCTGCTGACACCTACCAGCCAGTTGATGAGAGATGCGCCGTACATCGGAATCGCCTTCATGGAGTCGTGAGTTGCCGGCAAAGAATATCTCGATTAGCCGGAATCTTTCACCTTAGCAGTCAGCCGAGTGATTCGCACGTGATTATCGTGATGAGCGGTGGCGACGTGGATTCCATCCGGATGCAAATCCATGTCACGAGCCTGGTTTGGCAGCTTGAATCGATGAAAGTCGCCGTTCTTTTCGGAGTTCCAGAACAACAGGATGCCGGCTGTGCCCGAGGACACTCCCATCAGCGATCCGTCGGCCAGCCATGCCAGTCGCCAGATAACACCTCGCTCGACCGCGTCGGTCGTGCATTCCTGTTTGACTTCCTGTGTTTCCCAATCGAAGACCAGGATCAGAGGCTTGTTAACACCGGCAAACGGATTCGGAGCTTCATGCAGCCCACCAGCGGCGAGCGTCTTTCCGTCCGGACTCAATGCCAGCGCTCTGACCCCGCCGTAGTCGACTCGCTGGCCGCCATGGTACGTATGGAGCTTCTTTGCGTCGAAGGTGCGCATCTCCATGCCCGTTGCCAGGTCCCACTGTCGGATGGTGCCTTTGAGATCTCCGGACAGCAACCACTGTCCACTGGAGTGAAACATGACACTGTAGATATGGCTGTCGTGTCCAAAGAGTTCGTGTTTCCGTTCGCCTGATTCGGCATCCCAGACACGAACGACATTGTCGTTGCCGCCGGTGGCGATGAGTGTGCCGTCCGGACTATTGTGCATCGATCGCACCCAGCCTTTGTGAGCCACGACGCTGCGGACAACGGCGGGAGTTTCGGACGCGGTTTCCCACCAGGTGATGTTTCCGTCGGTTGAGCCGGTGATGACATACCGGCCTTCGGTGGAATAGGCCAGAGCCCGGCCCCATCCCTGATATCCACCAGCCATCGCAGTGCGTGTGCCGTCCGACAGCTGAAATCGACTGGCGACCGCGTTCTCCGAAACACCCACGACGTAGCGGGCCAGGGGATCAATACGTACCCCGTTCAGCGGACGGTCCTGCTTCCATTCTGAGACGACATGAGCCTGTTTGGGATCGAGTGAATCAATCAGCGCGGTCATATCACATCAACCCAGAATGTCGTGAATAGGCTCAGAAGCCGGATCGGCGATGGGAACTTCCCGTCCTTCGATATTGAACGAGCCCGTCGTATCGACTCCGGCCGCTGCCAGATACGTATGAAACAGATTAGCGTGATCCACTTCGCCGTCGATGACTTCCGTCCCTTTGTCGTTTGTTTCGCCGTAGGTCGCTCCTCGTGGAATCCGACATCCCGCCATCACGACCGACCATGCCTTTGACCAGTGGTCTCTTCCGTAGCGGTAATTCACGCGAGGCGTTCGGCCGAACTCTGACAGGACAACGATCAGCGTACTCTCCAGCATGCCGCGATCTGCCAGATCGGCGACAAAGCATGAAAACGCCTGGTCGACTTCACCCAGTTGTTCGATGTGAAAATTGAAATTCTCGTGATGGGTGTCGTAGTTGGAGTGCGTTACTTTGACGACCGGCGTGCCGTGTTCCAGCAGGCGACGAGCCAGCAACGCATTGCGACCGAGATCGTGTTTGCCGTAGCGTTCCTGATCCTGCGTGGATTCTTTTGAGACGTCGAAGACATCCCGTTGACTCATCATCTGCAAAGCCTGTTCGTACGAATGACCATAGGCTTCGGCGATGGATGTTCGACGACGAGTCAGGAACCGTTCGTTCATCCGACGTCGCATTTCCTGTCGGGCTGCGTCCACTTCAACTGTAATGTTGTCCGGAAGTGCGGAGTTCTGAGGTGGTTTCCCGCCTCCCAGTGACACGCTGGCGTAACGCGGACCGAGATACGACGCATCGTTGCTACGGCCTCCGCCTCCACCAGGCGAAATCACAATGTGACCTGGTAACGCGTAGTCTTCCGGCATGAGCGTGCGGGCCGCAACGGCCCCGATCTGCGGATCGCTGGCACCGGGAACCTGTTTGCGTCCGGTCATCACCTTGTAACGACCTTTTCCGTGATCGTCTTCCTTTGTATTGACGCCTCGGATCAGACACAGATGATGCATCTGCTTCGCGGTTTCCGGTAACAGTTCACACACATGAATTCCGGGAACCGAAGTGGGAATTGAAAGGAACGGGCCGCCCGTTTCCGTGCCGGGTTTGGGATCCCAGCTTTCGAGCTGACTCAGCCCGCCATGCATGTCCCAGATAACAAGTCGCTTTTGCTGGTGTTTGAGCTGATCGGCCAACACCGGCTGAGTGAACGCGCCGAGCCCTCCGACGATCGCCCCCGCTCCTGTTGCGGCCATGGTTCCGAGGAATCCACGACGCGCCACGGTGTGGTCAGATGACTGGCAGGGATATGGCAGAGTCATAATTGGTCCCGTTGGATGTTGGACTCAGTTGGTGGCCGACGTCTGACATTCAAACGTCAAGGGTCATGCTTTCGCCTGCTCGAGCAGGCGAAAGCTCAAGCACGGCGACGCAAGCGACGCCATAGCACCAGAAGACAGGAATGTGACTAATGATTAAACCGAAACTCTATTGATGTCAGTAGCGCCCAGACAAGTTCGCCGGCAACCAGTGAGCGATCACTGTCCGGCGTTTCCAATAAATTCTTCACGTCCGCCACTTCTTCATCGGATGGCAGACGATTCAACACAGCAAGGTACAACTCTTCCGCCGCTGACACCGAGTCTTCCGCTTTGATGATCCGTTCGGTGACGTTGTTTCCCTTCGGAGCGATCCAGCCGTTCAGAACACCGGCATTTGCCACAAACAAGGCCTGGTCGGCCGTTGCAAAGAAATCGTTCTGCGGCTGCCCGGCAGCGGCAGCGTACACGCGCACGAAATGACTGATGTTCCCTTTCAATACGGTGTAGATTCGCTGTTCAATTTCTCGCTGGCGAGCCAGCAATTGCTGAGGATCCTGTTTTTGTTCGTCAGTCAGCGGCTTTTCTGTTGCGAGCTTCGCTCCTTCGGCATCCCGACACCGGTCATACACACCGAGGACTTTCAGCATCGACCAGCACATCTGTTCCGGAGTTAGCGGCTTCAGTGACGCCGAATTGAAGTCCTGAGCCCGACGGTCAGCGAGTGTCGCCATGGCAACACTGAAAGCTGCTTCCGCCTGATCGACTGCTGCTGTGGCCTCGTTCATGTCGCTCATCATCTCGTCACGACTTGCCTGCTGTCGGTCCTGCTCGGCGATGGCATTCTGCAGTTCTCTGGAAGCCTGATCCATGAGCTCCTGTTGCCGTGTCTGTTCGGCCAGAGCATCATCGACAGCTTTCTGAGCCTGCTCCATTTCTGTCTGAAGCGGAACGAGGCGTTCGTTGAGCTGACTGGTGACACTCGTCAGGATCACATCGTCCGGCAATGTGGCCTGTGCTTCTTTGGTGGCCTGAACCGCCTGCTGAATGGCAGTCACAGGTTTCTGCCGAGTAGCACGCATCACCTGAGCGGCTTCGACGGCCTGTGCTGCTTCGGTCATCGGCTGAGCCATCTTGGTCACGACAAGCTGTTGTTCCTCAACCACTGTCGTCTGACTGGATATGAGTTGTTCCAGTTCCTTGAGTTTCTGCTGACGTTCGGCGACGACAGCTTTGGCGGTTGCAGTTTCTTCCCGGGCGGCGAGAAGTTCAGTGAGTTCTTGCAGGCTTTCTCGATGACGATCGTTCGCTGCTGCGGCGACTCGACTTTGCTGCATGATTCGTCGTTTCGCGAGCAGGGTTGCTTCGGCTTTCCGCAGAGCTTCCGTGAACGGCGGAAGTTTCGCTCGTGCCGCATCCACTTTTTTTTTCTGAGTTGCGAATGCTGTCTGTGCTTTTTCCGCCGCCGCTGAGAGTTCATTGACGGACGTTTGGAGCGGGCCAATCGCCTGTTCGACTTCGGCAGTTCGTTTCCTGAATAACTCCGCCGCTGACTTGAGTTCCTTGCTGTCCGGCAGTTGCCCTGCTGCTAACACTGCTGATTCGGCCGCCTGTTGGAGTTTCGGCAGGGCATCCTGCTGCGTCTTCAATTCCGTCTGTTTCTTTGTCAGTTTGTCACCAGCTGCCCGGTGCGCTTTGCGGGCTTCGTCATATGTCTTGCGGACCCTGTCGAGTTCCGCCGCTATTGGCACATAGCTTTCCTGAGCGGTATCCCAGGCGTCGGTGGCAGCTTCCCAGGCTTCTTCGGCAGCAGTGACCGCCTGCTCCAGTTCTGCCTTTTGCTGATCCATTTCCTTGAGTGACTGACCGGCGGTCGAAGCGATTTCAACAAGGTTGTCCGGCTGATCAAATGGCCGCTGGTACACTTGCGACAGGGCGATTTCACGAAGGAATTCCCGAATGTCGAAGTCCATCGCGGCGAACTGTTCTCCCAGGATTCGGAGAAGTTCCGGGTCAGCAGGTGGATTCTCGAAGTGGTGAAGGTCGACCGGATGAACGAGACCTCGACCCAGCATGTGAGCCCAAAGTCGATTTGCGATGTTCTCGTTGAACAACCGATTGTTACCGGATGTCGCATGTTCTGCCAGAAGCGCCCGACGACTGAATTTTGGAACTGCCTTCACTCCTTCGGCAGGTTCGACATTATATTCGTCACCGGGGTACACGAACTGTTCTGTGATCGAGATGGCGTCCGGCAGTCGAGGTCCCGTGCGGCGTGTGGTTCCTTCAAAGAATACGGATTCGAACGTGAGGTCACTGCCGGCTTTCTCACCATGTACCGTCACATCTTTTGTTGTCTCCTTGTCACCTTCCTTCTTCTTCACCTTCTTGACAACCGGATAACCGGGAGCCAGAAAAGCATGCAGTCCCTGATAGTCCGCTTGAAGATAATCATCAAAGAGTGGGTGGTTGTGACACTGAGCGCATTGCAGATCCCGACCAAAGAAGATCCGTCCAACATCACGCGTGAGTTGATGAGGTTCTGACTGTCTGTCGAGGAAGAATCGTGCGGGTGGTCGCGACGCAGGATCATCGCCATCGGCCTGCAGGACTTCTCGAACAATTTCAGTCCATGAACGTCGTTGGCGCACCTGCTCAAAAAGCCATGAATGCCAGTCGTCCTGTGGCACATGCTGGTTGCGGTGACGTTCCATCAACATCACGTCCAGCGTGGTGGTGAGGTGTCGATCACATTCCGGCGAATTCAATAATCGGTCGACAACCTGCTGACGTTTGTCGGGTGATTCGTCTGCGATGAAGGCTCGGACATCATCGGCTGAGGGCGGCTGGCCGATCAGGTCGAGCGATGCGCGGCGGAGGAACTCGGCGTCGCTGCAGACGGCGGTACCAGCAGCGGCGTCTGCCAGCTGACGATCGATGTGTTCGTGCAGAGGCTCTTCCTGAGCGAACGTCGTGGTCGCGGTGAGAACGATCAATGCAACAATCAGCGATCTCATCGACAGTCATCCGAACGGGAAAGGTGGGAACCCTGGTGGGTGGAGACTGATTGCAGGCCCGAGGAACAACCATCACATCGGCCTGCCAATTCAATAGAAGATACCGATCCGAAGGGGATTGAGTCAACGAATCCAATGTCCAGCGGCTGGCTTTGGAACCATCCTTGAGTGATTCCCTTGGAGAAATCCCTCGAATCACTACGCTGAGGCGACTCAAGGCCCCTGAATGACCTTGTTCGCCTATTTGCGAGGAATGATCCGAACCGTGAAGACACTGACCCGAGAGTTGTGGATGGATATTCCTCAACGCCGTCAAATCGTATCGATTCATGCGGATGTCGAGGAACTCGTTGCCGAAAGCGGCGTTCAGGATGGCCTGGTCCTGGTGAATGCCATGCACATCACGGCCAGCGTGTTCATCAACGACAACGAACCGGGGCTACATCGCGACTATGACAAATGGCTGGAGGAACTGGCTCCATTTGACGCATCCCCGGAACGGTACCATCACAATCGTACCGGGGAAGATAATGCCGATGCGCACCACAAGCGTCAGATCATGGGACGCGAAGTCGTGGTGGCCATCACCGAGGGGCGACTTCATCTGGGGCCATGGGAGCATATCTTCTACTACGAATTTGACGGGCGACGGCGGAAGAGGATCCTCGTGAAGATCATCGGGGAATGAGTTGCTTGAGTGCAGCACTTCCCCGAGCTTGTCATTTCGTGCCGACTTTGGGGCAACAACGTTCGATTCTCCGTGTTGAGAACTGCTTGACGCACCAATGCCGTTCCTCTACGTTCGCAGTTTGCTTCAACATCCAATAATAAATGTAGAAACTCCTGTCTGGGAAGAGATTTTCAATGGCCGATCTGATTGCTCCACATGGTGGCTTGAGTGAACCTGTTTGCTGCACTGTTCCGGAAGCCGAACGTGATGCGTTCCTCGCTGAAGCCGGCGGACTGACCGCCGTCCCCGTCTCGGCCGCTGATCTGTCCAGTGTCTACCGGTTTGCTGACGGAACTCTGAGTCCCCTCACCGGTCCAATGACATCGGCTCAGTGGAATCAGGTCCTGGAGGATTCCACTGTTGATTCAAATGGCAGTAAGTACGCCTGGACGATTCCGATTGCTCTGCCTGTCGCCACCAACCTGGCAGCTCAGTTGTCCGCTGGACAAACCGTCGCACTGAAGTGTCCGGAAGGTAACATTGTTGGAACCGTGGCCGTCGAAGATGTCTACGAATGGGACAAGCCCGCTTATCTGAAAAGCGTCTATGGTACGGAACGCACCGACCATCCTGGTGCCGACATGGTACTGGTGAACGACGCCGATATGACTCATCTGATCGGTGGAACAATCAAGGCGCTGCCTCAGCCAAAGAACGCAGCGTTCGGTAAGTATGTACTGACTCCTCGTGAAGTTCGAGCGGCCTTGGCGGAAACCGGCTGGGAAGCCGTTGTCGCTTTTCAGACACGAAACCCGCTGCATCGTGCTCACGAATACGCCATGGTCTATGCCCTGGAAGAACTCATCCGCTCCGGAAAGAACGCCGGAGCTGTTTTGAATCCGCTCATCGGTGAAACGAAGGGCGATGACGTGAACGCGGAGATCCGCATGCAAACGTACGAGGCACTCATCGCAACTCGTGGTCTGGGCGAGGGAGACAGCGATACGAAGTTGTGGGAACCTCGCGGGGAAAGCGTTCCGGATCGCGTCAAACTGCTGGGTCTGGACATCAAGATGTTCTACGGTGGCCCCAAAGAAGCCGTCATGCACGGAATCTACCGGCAGAACATGGGCTACACTCACATTGTGATTGGTCGCAAGCACGCGGATGCTCCATTCAAAGATGGAACCGCAATCTGGGGTGACTTTGATGCTCAGGAGATCTTCCAGAAGCTGAACGGTGAACTGAAGATCCAGCCAATCAATGTCGGCTTTGCGGCCTACTACGAATCGATCGGCCGAGTCGACCTGATGTCCAATCACGAGGACGAAAAACCTGTCTTCATTTCCGGTAAAGCCGTTCGAGCGACTTTGCAGCAGGGCGAAATGGTCGATCCTCGCATCATGCGGGAAGGTACCTCACAAATTCTGGCTGCAGCGATGAAGCAGTAGTCAGTCAACAGGCATCATGTCAAAGGAGAGGAGTCAGTGACCCTTTGACATTTTGTCACAGTTCGCGAACACTTCACGCAGGGCGATGGGGCCGGAATCACGGCTGCGGAGGATTTCGTCGATGAAAAAGTGTCGGCAATGCGCAAATCAGGCGACACTCCATATCACTGAGGTGTTGGAAGGTCATGCCACAGAGGTTCACCTTTGCGAGAAGTGTGCGCGCGACTATCTGGATGATTCGGAGTCGAGTGATACTGATTCTGTCGCAGCCGATCTGGCTGCCAAGCTGGAAGAACTGCAGTCGGCAACGGACGAAGATCTGGACAACGTGCGCTGCTCCGGCTGTGGGATCTCCCTGAGTGAGTTTCGAGAAGTGGGCAGGTTGGGCTGCCCCTGTTGCTACGATGATTTTCGCGAAGAGCTGAAACCACTGCTTGAGAACATCCACGAGGAGTTGTTTCATACCGGCAAGCGTCCCGCGCGAATGCTGGAATCTCACGATGATCAGTCGCGTGTGCTGCAGTTGCGAAACGAACAGCGAGAAGCCATCCGGCAGGAAGACTACGAAATGGCCGCCGTCCTGAGGGACCAGATTGCGAAAATCGAATCAATTCTACACGGCGGAGATGTGTCCGTTACTGAGACGGAAGATAAGCACGATCCACCTTCTGTATTCTGACGTTCTGTGAAAGTCGAGAGACTCAATTGCCACGAAGGCAGGTGCCTTGTCCACTGAAGAAGATCAAGTTGTTGAGTTCCTCGACGGCCTCGCCAGGTCCAGTGGAGCCTGGTTGAGCGGTGACGGACCGGATGCCGACATCGTTGTCTCCAGCCGAATTCGCCTCGCTCGAAATATTGCCGGTTTCCCGTTCATTTCGCGCGCTGACGATGATGTTCGCCTGCGGCTGGTCGAAACTCTCCGAACAGCCGTCACGTCAGCGGCACCGGAACGTAATCTGCAGTTTGTCAACGTTGCGATGCTCGAAGAGATCGATTCACAACTGCTGATGGAACGACAACTCATCAGCCGCGAACTCGCTGATACAGACGGGCCACGAGGAGTCCTCATTGGTCCGGGGGAACACGTCAGCGTGATGATCAACGAAGAAGATCACCTCAGGATCCAGGTTCTGCAAAGTGGTTTTGCGTTACAGGAGTGCTGGGAGATCGCGGATGCTCTCGACACCGGAATCGAAGCGTCCGCGACGTATGCGTTCGATGAGGAGCTGGGATACCTGACTGCCTGTCCGACCAACGTTGGCACCGGAATCCGAGTCAGCGTGATGGTTCACCTGCCTGGGCTGCGGATGACCAGGGAAATCCAGAAAGTGAATCAGGCGGCACAGAAAATCAATCTGGCCGTTCGTGGATTGTATGGCGAAGGAAGCCAGGCTCTGGGTGACTTTTTTCAGATCTCAAACCAGATGACTCTGGGATGTTCCGAACAGGAACTCATCGAGAACATGACAGAGGTGATTCCGCAGATCATCGGCTATGAACGACGAGTTCGCGAGCTGTTGGTCCGCGAAAACCGTCAGTCGCTGGATGACAAGATTGCCAGAGCCCGAGCCATTCTCACAGGTGCCCGTTCCATCAGTTCCGACGAAACAATGCATCTGCTTTCGAATCTGCGGATGGGGATCAACCTGGGAATCGTGGATGATATCAGCATCGGTGATGTGAATGCGTTGTTTGTTCACACACAGCCAAGCCACCTGCAAAGACTCCACGGTGGGCCCCTTAAAACTGCCGAACGCAATGCAGCTCGAGCGAGCTACCTGCGTAGCTGCCTGGGCAGTGTGTAGAGCATCATGGGTTACCGCAACTTACGCGAGTGTGTGGACGACCTCCAAAAGACACGGCAGCTGGTACGCATCAGTGTCGAGGTTGATGCGAACCTCGAAGCCGCCGAAATCCAGCGTCGAGTCTACGCGGCAGGCGGGCCAGCTGTGTTCTTCGAGAACATCCGCGACTGCCAGTTCCCGATGGTCAGCAACCTGTTCGGGACGATGGACCGCGCGCGATACCTTTTTCGTGATGCACTCAGCGGTGTGCGCGGCCTGATCGCTCTAAAGAAGTCTCCCGACATGCTCCTCAAGGCACCCTGGAAAGTTCCTGGTGTGCTCCGAACACTTTCATCCATGCGTCCGTCCATTCGCCGGTCGGGGCCCGTGATGGAATGCGAGACATCGATTGACCAACTTCCCCAACTGAAGTCCTGGCCACTGGACGCGGGAGGATTCGTCACGCTGCCGCAGGTCTACAGCGAACATCCGGACAAGACGGGCTACTTCCAGTCGAATCTGGGGATGTATCGTGTGCAGTTGACCGGCAATGAGTATCGCACCAACGAACAAATCGGCCTGCACTACCAGATTCATCGAAGCATTGCCGGACATCATTCCGCAGCATTGCGTCGTGGTGAATCGCTGCCGATCAACGTGTTTGTTGGTGGGCCTCCGTCGATGACTGTGTCAGCTGTAATGCCACTTCCCGACGGCATTCCCGAGGTTGCATTCGCTGGTGCGCTATCGAGGAGAGCAATCCGAATGGTGCGTCAGGCCACTGGCCCGTTGATCTGCGCCGAAGCCGATTTCTGCATTAGTGGAACGATTGCCGACGAACAACTGCCGGAAGGACCTTTCGGTGACCACTTGGGATACTACAGTCTGGCGCACGATTTCCCTGTCCTGAATGTTCAGAAGGTCTATCACCGCAGGGATGCGATCTGGCCGTTTACAGTTGTTGGCAGACCACCTCAGGAAGACACTGTTTTTGGGGAACTGATCCATGAACTGACCGGTCCCGCAATTCCTGCTGTGCTGCCGGGCGTCAAAGCGGTCCATGCCGTTGATGCCTCTGGTGTCCACCCGCTGTTGCTGGCCATTGGAAGTGAACGTTACGTTCCGTGGGCAAAGGAACGTTACCCTCAGGAACTGCTCACACTGTCTAATGCGATTCTTGGACAGGGACAACTTTCACTGGCAAAGTACCTCGTGATCGCTGCCGAAGAAGACGATCCTCAGCTGGATATTCATGACGTTGGGGCGTTCCTTAGCCACGTTCTCAAACGGATTGATCTTACGCGAGACCTGCACTTCCAGACGCGGACGACAATCGACACTCTGGATTACAGCGGCAGTGGACTGAACTGCGGATCAAAGCTCGTGATCGCCGCCGCCGGTCCTGAGCGTCGAGAACTCGGGACGGAATGTCCACGCGAGATTCCGCTGCCATCAGGATTCAGTGATCCGGTTGTCTGCGATCCGGGGATTCTGGCCGTGACGGCTCCACCCTGGTCTGTTGGACCACATGCTTCCGACCCGGCACCCACGCAGTTTTGTGACGCGGTGGCATCAGCAACAAGTCTGGAATCGTTTCCAGTGATCGTACTCACAGATGACAGTTCGTTCTGTGCGGAATCTCTGAACAACCTGCTCTGGGTCATGTTCACTCGGTCAAATCCCGCTGCCGACGTTCACGGTGTGCGTGCTTTCACCGATGACAAACACTGGGGATGTAGAGGCAGCCTGGTGATTGACGCTCGAGTGAAGGCGCACATGGCTCCGCCGCTGGAGCCCGATCCGGACGTGTCCGCACGAGTCGACAGGTTGTTCCAAAAGAGTGGCCCATTGCACGGCATCGGAACGTGATGCTTTGTACCTGTCAGCGAGTTGACGGCAAAGAGGATTCCCAGTCCAGCCGCCACAACGGCTGCTTCTTCTTCTCGCTACTGAGCAACAGATATTTTCCGTCGGCGCTGAAGCAAACGGCTTCACCCTGTCGTCGCTGAGGCATCTCAATGCGTGTGATTGAATCGTGTAAAGCATCGTCCCACGATTGGTCAGTCTCCCGCCGACAGACCCAACCTTCCCACATGGTCACGGCGGCAAGTGTGCGACCGTCAGGTGACACATCCAGCCCCGTCGCAAATGCGAGCGGAAGCCGGGCGACTTGATGAGCCACCAGTTGTTGCTCTTTCTGCCCCACGTCCAGCGGCATTCGGTAGATCGCAGTGGTAAGAGGTGATTCCTTGGTCAACAGCAGGATCTCACGGCGAACAGCGTCGACCGCGACGCCTTCGCAGTTGTGAGGCCCGTCGTCGTACTCAAAGTGAATGCGGACGTCTGGCTGAACCGACTGTTCCTTTGTGCCGCTGAAAGCTGGCTCCTTCAGTAGATAAAGCGTACACGGCGATTTGTTGCTGGTCCGTCCTGCCTGGTTGTCACCGACATCTGCAATCAGCAACAAGGGTTGATCGTCAACACGGAAAGAACACATGTCCTCCCAGTCAACGGCTTTGGCATCTTTGAGACGAACGACGTTCCGCGTTTCCCCATCAGCACCGACCAAAAACAAACGTGGTTTGTCGCCCGAATCGTTATGCATCCAGATGGCATCGGTGAGGACACGGCTGCACGCCAGTCCGCTGCATTCGTTGATGCGTTCGTCTGAAACGATTGCAAGCTGTTCCTGAGCGTGAACGACAAACCCCGGCCCCACCAGCCATGCCACTGCGATAAGAACAATCAGTCCGGCAAATGGCACTCGCCGGTTGTTTTTCGGCCGATCAGTCATTGCCACCTTCGAGGAGGTCAGGAATCTTTGCGGCCAGTTCACTAAAGCCATCGTTGCCAAGTTTTTCTTTGATGAAGTTTATCAGCATCGTCAGAAATCCTCCGGCCTTGTCGACACTGATTCCGGACGCCGCAATGGCCGCGACAACGCCGGCGATTCCCGCCCCTTTGCCACCCATGAGGCTTCCGGCCATTGATGTCAGTGAACCCAGCAATCCTCCACCCGCATCCGGAGACGCCGCTGCAGATTGTTGTTCTGCCATGAACTCTTCAGCACCCGGAAGTTTGCCGATGAGATCGGAGAACGACGAGTCATCCAGCTGTTCTTTAATAAAGTCCATGATGCCGCTGGTGGCCGATTTGCTCTCCGCTTCACCAACACCCAACTGGCTGGTCACGAGATCGATGAATTCCTGCACGTTACTTCTTGCTTTTCCGTGGTCTGGCCCGCTATGGTCGGGGTCCATAATAGCGAGCTGGTTGCGGCAGGGAAGACAGGAACTCAGTCGGGTGACGGCATATGGCCGCATCTGATGGCGGGCAAGAAGCAAACGATGTCGTAGGAAGTCGTCAACCGAGATGCTCAAAGAGCCGCATCTCGTGCACCATAACCGTTTCGGCGGGCGTTGATTTTACATAGAACCTGCAGTCCCTGGCAGGTGCGATGTGGTCCGTTGAATAGCGAAAAACTAACGTGACAGAGCCTGCATGATCTGCCCGGCAGATTGAAATCCCTGCAGTCGGTTCAGAATTCGAAGATCAGGAGCCACCACAAGCGTGGTCGGAAACGATTGAATTCCCATCTGCTGAATGAACTCACGCTGGTCATCGGCGTCGACGGAAACGGCCACGTACTGCTGGCTGATGATGCTGGTCAACTGAGGATCCGTATAAGTTTCGCGTTCCATCCGCACGCAGTGCGGACACCATTCCGCTGACACCTGAATCAGCAGCGGCAATCCAGCTCGTTTTGCTTCGTCGACAGCTCGTTGAAGATTTGCCTGCCAGGAAATGCTTCGCAGGACAGGCCGCTGTGATTCGAACCGAGTGGGAATCGGTCGTCGGTCATCGCGTGGATAACCTGATTCGTACCCAACTGGACGAAACGGATTAGCGAGTCGTCGATCGGCCACAGCATCTCGTTCTGAGCGATACAGGAAGTCATGTCGAGTTGCGGATTCACGACCGTAACCGTTCTGGTAGCGATCGCCGTATGGCCTTTTGCCGTACTCCGGTTCACACTGTCCATTCGGGCAACACTGTCCGTCCGCACAGGGCTGGCCGCGAAACGAACAGGAACAATCGCCCTGACAGCGATCACAGGCAGACCAACGGGAACCGTAGTTCCTCTGAGTGTCAATTCTGCATCCGGACTCGTCGCACCGAATCCGTGGGTTCGCCTCATATGCCGTTGCTGTCGAACTAATAACGGCGGCCGCAAAAAGCAGGAGTGTTGGCTTCATCATTGGACTGTCTCTCATCAAGAGTTGAAGGCCTCCGTCCGTTGAGGGCGGAAGAGATCCCAATGGCCCGAGGACTTCAGATAGCCCCGGAAGGATCGTGAGAGAGACAATTGCATGCAGCATGCCAATCCCGACGGGTCGGTGCTGCTTCGGCAGAAACTGCCGGTTGAAACGATTGGCGGTTAAGCTGCAGACAGAGCGCGGACTTTGATAACCCGCGTCAATGCACCAGATGTCCGGGCGGATTGAAAGAACGTATCATACCGACAGCAGCGCGTGTCAGTTGAGCCACACGGCTTTCACGTGTTTGTGAAGCGGATTACTTCTTTTTCGCTCGCGCCCAGGCATCTCGAAGTGTCACGATGCGGTTGAATATCGTCTGGTCGTCCGTGCTGTCCGAATCGACGCAGAAGTAACCCAGCCGTTCGAACTGGTAACGATCTCCCTGCTTTGCCTCGGCAAGCGACGGTTCCAGTTTGGCAACGGTGTTGACGGTAAGTGAATTCGGATTGAGATTACTTTTCCAGTCCAGGGTGTCATCCGCCACTTCGTCGGGATCTTCTGCTGCAAACAGGTGATCGTACAAGCGAACTTCTGCCGGGATCGCATGCTGAGCACTCACCCAGTGCAGAGTCGCCTTGACTTTACGGCCATCGGGCGCATTGCCGCCTTTGGTTTCGGGGTCAATGGTGCAGTGCAGTTCCGTCACGTTGCCGTCGTTATCTTTAATGACATCCTCGCAGCGAATGAAATACGCGTACCGAAGTCGCACCTCTCGACCGGGAGCCAGACGGAAGAACTTCTTAGGCGGGTCTTCCATAAAGTCATCCCGCTCCAGCCACAGCTCACGACTGAACGGAACCTGCCGAGTCCCCGCTGATTCGTCTTCCGGATTGTTCACGGCATCCAGGAATTCTTCCTGGCCTTCCGGATAGTTCGTCAGGATGACTTTAATGGGATTCAGCACAGCCATGCGACGTTCGGCACGCTTGTTCAGGTCTTCACGAATACTGTTTTCCAGCAGGACCATGTCGGCGACAGCGTTGTGCTTGGTGACTCCCACCTGAGTACACAAATTGCGAATGGACTCCGGTGTGTAGCCTCGACGCCTCAGCCCGGACAGGGTCGGCATTCTGGGATCGTCCCAGCCGTTGACGTGGCCTTCATTGACCAGTTCCAGCAGACGGCGTTTGCTCATTACGGTGTATGTGAGATTCAAACGATTGAATTCAATCTGCTGAGGATGATGAATGCCAAGCGCCTCACAGTACCAGTCGTACAGCGGTCGATGATTCTCGAACTCCAGTGTGCAGATACTGTGAGTGATCTCTTCGAGCGAATCCGACTGGCCGTGGGTGTAATCGTAAGTCGGATAGATACACCATTCGTCGCCGGTCCGATGATGTTCGACGTGGCGGATGCGGTACATGATTGGATCACGCATGAGCATGTGCGGATGAGCCATATCGATTTTGGCACGCAGAACGTGTTCCCCGTCTGCAAACTCACCGGCTTTCATCTTTCGAAACAGGTCCAGGTTTTCTTCTACGCTGCGATCCCGGTATGGGCTTTCCGTCCCTGCTTCTGAGGGCGTACCACGTCCGGATCTGATTTCTTCCAGCGGCAAACTGCACACATACGCTTTGCCGTCCTGAATCAGCTGTTCGGCCCAGTCATACAGCTGGCCGAAGTAGTCGGACGCAAAGTAGAGCCGGTCTTCCCAGTCGAACCCCAGCCACTGGATATCAGCTTTAATGGATTCGACATATTCCGTGTCTTCTTTTTCCGGGTTGGTGTCATCGAAGCGGAGATTCGTTTTGCCATCAAACTCTTCCGCAATCCCAAAGTTCAGGCAGATGCTCTTCGCATGGCCGATGTGCAGGTACCCATTTGGTTCCGGAGGAAACCGAGTGTGAACGCGTCCATCCCATTTCCCGGTTTCCATGTCACCGTCAATGATCTGACGAACGAAGTCCCGCGATCCTGTTGTTTCGTTTTCCGACATTGCGGAGATTCCAGCGTGTTGCCTGAGAGGTGAGTACGGTGCCGACGCCCGACGCGGTCGCGCAGCAGCGTCACAGTTGCTGGAGGGACAATAGCGAGCAGCAGCAGGTTCGAGGAAGATCGGTCCGGGCTACTGTCTTCCAAACCGCAGAATTGAGAGCAAAAAAGATGACTTCTCGACGAACCCACCATTGGTTACCGAGTTCTTCACGTGGTCAACAGCCGTGCAGGCCGTTTCCGACTTCCCTGCAAACTGGCGAGCCGCGCGACGTCAGTCCGCAGTGTTGCGCGCCCGACAGCGGACTAACGTCGCGCGGCTCGCCTGAACGGAATTGTCGGCTCTTCAAATTCCGCTGAAGTTGGCCGAGAAACGCCAGAAATCACGGGCGATCTGACACCGAGCGGTCAGTCAATCGCCCTCATCGGGAATTCCTTCGATGGAACGTGCTCCCGAGCCATCAGTTGCTCCAGACGCTGAAGCACTTCGGGATGTTCCGACGCAACATCCACCTGTTCTCCGGGATCATCCTGCAGGTTGTAAAGTTCCGTACAGATTTCGCCCTTCATCAGCTGCTGGCGCACCGCTTTCCAGTTGTCGACCCGGATCGATTGCTGGCCTCCATAGCCCGCAAATTCGCGGTACAGGAACGGACGCTGCAGCGTTGAACCATCGACCAAAGTCGAAACCAGGCTGATGCCATCACAGTGTTCGGGAACCGCATCGGACTCGCCAACGAGTTCCATCAAAGTTGGCAGCCAGTCTTCAAATCCGCTGATCGAGTCGTTACTGCTACCGGCTTCCACATGGTCGGGCCAGCGCACAATCGTGGGAACCCGAATCCCACCCTCGTAGAGCGATCCTTTGAGTCCTCGAAGTTCACCGACGCTGTTGAAGAACTCGTAGTCGACTTCCTTTCCCAGGTGAGTTGTCCCGTTGTCGCTGGAGAAGACAACGATCGTGTTGTCGGCCAGGTTGAGTTCGTCCAGCAAAGACAGCACTCGTCCCACGTACGTATCCATTCGACTAATCATGGCCGCATAGGCAGCTCGTGGTGTGAAGTGAGGCGTGTATCCTCGCCCGTTGGCTCGAGTGAAGGGTGGGTCGTCCCAGTTGAGGTCGTGATAGGGCGCGAGGTCTTCGTCAGGCACATGCAGCGCGACGTGAGGAATCACCGTTGGGTAGTAACAGAAGAATGGTTGGTCGCGGTTTTTGCGAATGAACTGCAGGACTTCTGCGTTAATGCGATCAGGCGCGTAATCCTGTCCCTGAAAACGGCGGTAGCTTTCGGGGTCGTTTGGATCCGCTCCTTTTGCAAGTCCTGAGTGCCCCGGCACGGGTGGGGTGTTGTTGAGTCCAACCCGCAAGTTGTCAGCACGCAGGTATGACGGATAGTAACTGTGAGCGTGACTCTGACACAGATACCCGAAGAATCGATCGAATCCCTGTTTCAGCGGAACTCCGGTTGAATCCGGTCCTCCCAATCCCCATTTTCCGAACGCTCCAGTGGCATAGCCCTTCTGCTGCAGCAGTTCACCGATGGTGATTTCTGCGTCGGGAATCGGCAGCTGTCCTTCCGGCGGTGTCGACCGATTACTCCTCACATACGCATGACCAGGATGCCGCCCCGTCATCAACACACACCGAGACGGCGCACAAACGGCATTGCCGCAATAATGCTGAGTCAGCTTCACTCCCTGACTCGCCAGCCGATCCAGATTCGGCGTACGAATCAGCTGCTGCCCAAAACTACCAAGCTCCCGGTACCCTAAATCGTCAGCGAGGATGAAAACAATATTGGGAGGTCGAACAGAATTGTCACTTCCACGAGTCGTGTTTCCCACCGCCAGAAGAATGAGCACAAGACCAAAATGATGAGCTCTGAACATACGTCTGTTTACCCTGTCGGGAAATAACTGTGATTACGGTTCAATCGCGAACAGGTGTGACTCGCCAATCGGTCAGCAGTTCTTTCAGCGACGCTTTTTCCGGATCATTCTGAAACACTACCTGTGGATGCATCAGATGTTACAGAATTGACGAACCAGCACTTATTGTCTCCAACAGTCAGTCATATTCAATTTCCAACAGCAGTTCGGACAGTAACTACGGGCTATTTGCTTCGCGAAAGTGAAGAGAATACAACCATATCCGTGATGCTGTTTCCGGCTTTTGCCGAAGTCAGTGATCCGATTGTGAAGTCGAAAGAGTCACGAAGTAAGGTGCAGTCTTAATGCGAATCGTTCCGATTCTCCAGATGGTCCGTAATGCCCTTCGCCGAATGGGAAAGCCGGCATGACGATACCCCATGCCCCTCTGACCAAATCTCAGCGACTGGCATCACTCGACGCACTTCGCGGATTTGACATGTTTCTGATCGCCGGTGCGGAGAACATGGTTCGTGGTCTTGCAGAGTACACTGACTGGGGATTCCTGAAGAGCGTTGAAAGCGAGTTTCACCATCCGGACTGGAATGGTTTTACGTTCTTCGATTTGATCTTCCCTCTGTTTATGTTCCTTGCCGGCGTATCGTTTGCGTTCTCATTTGCCAGACGAGTTGAAGAGGGCGAGAGTCTGCGGGCGCTGCAAATTCATGTGATCACTCGAGCATGCCTGCTCATTCTGCTGGGTGCGATCTGCAACGGGCTGCTTTCTTTGGAGTTCGATCGCATTATCTATTGTAGTGTGCTTGGTCGAATCGGTCTGGGCTGCATGTGTGGTGCGTTACTCGCGATGCATGTCAGAAGCCAGAAGGGGCGTCTGATCTGCTGCGCTGTGATCCTGTTTGGATACTGGGCAGCAATGATGCTGGTCCCTGTTCCCGGGTACGGAGCAGGTGATTTAACTCCGGGACATACGCTGGCTGGTTACATTGACCGCATGTTGATGCCAGGAAGGCTGTACGCGGTGGATCGCGATCCCAATGGACTCCTGGCAACAATTCCGGCGGTGGTGAACGTGTTAGCTGGAATCATGACAGGCGATCTGATCCGCAGAACGGACAGGAACGAATATCAGAAAGTGGGGATCATGTTCGTTGCCGGGATTGTGTCCTGGACAATCGGCCGGGTGTGGGATGCTCAGTTCCCGATCAACAAGAATCTGTGGTCGAGCTCTTTTGTGATGGTGACCATTGGCTGGAGTTTGATGTTTCTCGCCTTGTTCTATTTGCTGATTGACGTCCTGAACATTCGATCCTGGGCATTCGTCTTTGTCGTCATCGGAATGAATCCGCTTTTGATCTACGTTGCACAGCAATTCATTGCATTTCGAGACATCGCACATCTACTGCTGCACGATGAACAGGACAAACTTCACCCGCTGTTCATTGAAGTCATCATGTTCTCGATGAAGTGGTCGCTCCTTTACTGGCTCTACCGCAGACGAATATTCTGGCGCGTCTAAGATGGCCCGACTGCACGGACTGGCGGTTCTGCCACGCAGCGAAGTTCACACAGTGATGCAACAAAACAGAGCCCGCATGATGGACATCAGCACAAAGAAGATCTGTTTGCGACTTGCCATCGTATTGGCAGGACTGCTGTTACATGAGCTGGTGATTCAGACGGCAAATGCACAGGAGCCGACGGGCACCTTCATTCAGCAGCATGCGCTCAGTATTACTCAGGCGCTGCAGAACCTGAATAGTCCTCTGCCGATGGCAGTTGCCGAAGGACTCCGCAGGCATTGCCAGGATGACAATGGAGACGAGGTTGCTATTGAGCGACTGCTGGACTCTCAGTCGATTGCCTCCGTCACGATCGAAGCAGACAGCAGCCTTTCTGTGGCCTGCAGTCAGCCGGCGATTGCCCTGCAGCAAAATGGCTGGAAGTGCTTTTTGATCAAAGTCATCAACCGCGCCGGGTTCAAAGGCCGACTTGAGGTCAGAAGCCCGAACAGTGAACCACTGTTTGTGGAAACCAGAGGACAGACTCGGATGATGCGGGAGGAAATGTTTACAGAGGAACAGTTAGCAGAACGGTTTCTTGCACTGTCTCTCCACAGGAATGCGCCGATGAATCCGCAGCTGAGCGGCCATCCTGTTGAGTACATGATTCTGCAGGTCTACAGCAAACGAGCAGGCCGGCTGACCATCGATCTGGATTTCTATATCGGCGACTATTACAAAAACATGAAACTGGTGGCATCCTCGTTCCTGCAGCATTCAACAGCAGACGGTGCCGGCACCGGCCTTCGCGGGCAGTACTTTAATGGCAACACGCCCTCGGGAGTCCCCGTTCTGGAACAAATTGACAGAACAGTCAATTTCGACTGGGGACAGGAGGCAACACCCGGTCCGGCAGTTGATCCCAAACGTTTTGCTGCTCGCTGGACCGGCTGGTTAAACGCACCCAAATCCGGCCGTTACCGCCTCGGAATTCGCAGCAATGACGGCAGTCGACTGTATCTGGACGGCAAACTCATCATCAGCAACTGGAGTCTGCAGGGGGCAACTCTGAAAACGGCAGAAGTGTCCCTCCAGCAAAACC
>Ga0180430_10000081_pt1 | contig 109622 bp, 87 predicted proteins | sample SS_ome_9_FD_132999 | JGI IMG/M metagenome (GOLD analysis project Ga0180430, IMG submission 132999) | Hypersaline lake sediment archaeal communities from the Salton Sea, California, USA - SS_1_S_2 metaG | ecosystem: Environmental > Aquatic > Non-marine Saline and Alkaline > Hypersaline >...
CGCTGCATTCCAGGTCTGCTTTGGCGGCGTAGCGAGCGGCGGATGTGAACCAGGCGACATGGTCGGCGACGGCATGATAGACCTGGACGACTTCACAGAGTTCGTCGCAGCCATGACCGGCCCGCAATAGCCCACAGTTTCCACAAGCGACTCGCATGTTTGTCGGGTGGCCCAGGTCCGCTGGGCCACCCGCGCAGTGTCAATCTATTCGGCCGAATGTAAGTTCCAGGGAGGACGGACGTTGCGAGAGGGGCGGTGCTATCCGTAGCGACATTCTGCACTTTCGTGCGCGAGTTCTCGCCACTGTGGCCAGCTCGGGGAGGGCATTGTGGCGGTCAAGGTTGGCGCTCGGGCCTAGAGCATAAACAATCCAGGCCTAGCGATCGGAGTCGAGAAACTCACGGACGACGCCAGCAATTGGACGCTACGAGTGGATAGACCTTGCTCTAGAACAAGTTCTGTTTTGTCGTAGCGTCGGGAAGTCGATTTCTTCTTGAGAAACTTCCAGTCCGGACGCTACAAGATGGTTGAAACTGCTATAGCAGCCCGTTGAAAAACTCCTTGATACGGATGATATCTTCCTCGCGACAAAGCTCGACGTCACGGAGGATCGTTCATGGATTCGGGGCGACGGAAGGTGAGCAGGGGGACCAATGAGTGGCGACGTGCGATCTTCCCACATCGCCGCAGCCTGAATCCCTGCCCGCACTCGCTCACGCGTGCATCCTCGAACGGAAACGTGTACGATACTCCCGTGCGCGGGCAGCACCGGTTCGTGCCTCCCGTATGCAATCAACAGAATGCCGTCGAGGCATGCTGCCTGGAGTTGTGTCTCCGCGCCAGTGATTCGACAGTCGCCCGACAAGTCGGGCAGCTGCCCGGGAACGCAGGTTTCATGCGAGTCCTCGTCGACCCGCGCGCCTTTAGATTAGAATGGCCGCTTGCGGACAGGTAAATGGGAAATCCAGACTAAGGAAGTGTTCGCACCATGAGCATGCCTTCAACGCAGCCCGCTCCGTCCGGCAACCCATTGGTCAGGGTCCTCCGCGCAGTGATCAGCGTCTTCCGCGAGTACATCAATGGACTACGAGGGCTGTTCACCTGCCCCCGAGAGCTCTGGCTTGCGTTCCTGATCAAGGTGATGGAGAGCCTCTGTTACTTCTCCTCCGTCCTGGTGTTGATGGCGTTTTTGACCCAGGACATGGGCCTCTCGGACGTGTGGGCTGGGACCATCTTCAGCATATTCTCCGCATCCATGTCGTTGTTCATGCTGTTCGTGGGTTTTGTCGCGGACTCCTTGGGCATCAAGAAAGCCTTGATTGTGGGGTTGGTCATCGCGCTGGTAGGGCGCATGTCCATCGCCTTCACCACATCTCCCTGGATTGTCTACCCCGGGCTTATTGTGCTGTCGGTAGGGTTTGCCTACACAATTCCCCTCCTCGCGGCAGCGGTTGCGCTGTTCAGCACGAAGCGAACGCAGAAGTTCGCTTTCTCCTGGTACTACGTGGTGATGAACGTGGGCAGCCTCTTGGCGGGTCTGAGCCTGGACTGGTTACGTGGGATCTTCACTCAAACCATCGAATTCTCCGTGCTCGGAACGAACATAGTTGTGCGCCCCACGCAAATGATCTTCCTCGTGGCCGTAGTCACAACGATCTTGTCGATGATCATTGTGGTCTTCTGCATCCGGTCGAAAATCCCGGAGAAGGAATCAGTAAACGACGAAGCGCCAGACACTGCGGAGGCGAAGAAGACCGCAACAACCGATACCAAGCCCAGCGAATCGCCGTTTCAGGTCATGGTGGAGGTTGTCCGTGAAAGGACCTTCTGGATCTTCATCGTGTTCATCTTTCTCCTTGTCATGGTCAAGATGATATTCCAGTACAATCACTCCCTGTATCCCCTCTACATGGAGCGCATCGGCCTCAAGCTGTGGACCGGAAAGCTCTATGCCATCAACCCGGCGATTGTGATCCTTCTTGTTCCCGTGATGACCGCCATCACGAGCAGAATGAATGCCTACAAGGTCATCCTCTACGGCAGCTTCATTGCGGCCGGGTCTGTTTTCATTCTGGGGCTTGGCGAATCGATCGTCTACATCGTTCTTTTCCAGGTGGTACTGTCCATAGGCGAGGCCATATATTCGCCTCGGGTTTATGACTACACCGCCAGCATCGCGCCTCCGGGCCGAGAAGCCAGCTATATGGCTTATTCCAAGGCACCCATGTTCTTCGCGAAAGTGGCTACTGGACCCGCTTCCGGTTTTCTGTTGTTGCACCTGTGCCCGGAACAAGGTGAAAGAAATACAGAACTGATGTGGATCATTGTCGGAATTAGTACCATTATCTCCCCCATCACGCTGTGGCTGGGGCGAAAATGGCTGGATGTGCAAACGCGGAAGGATGCCTTGGACGAGAGCGTGGCGAAAGCTTCCGCCTAGCCGTCTAGATCAGGTCGTCATTATGTTCGTCGGGCGCCATGCGGACGGCGATGATGAAAGCCCATTCATAAGCCCAACGGTGCTATCCGCAGCGACATTCTGCACTTTCGTGCGCGAGTTCTCGCCGCTCGATGTGTGTGTACGTCGGGTGTGCTAGTCGAGCGATTCCTGCGCCTCGCATCTGAATCGTAAAACCATCCCCGACAAGCTGTTATACTCGCCTTTGGCCAGCGGACGCTCCCTGGATCTGATAGACCTTGACGCAGCCCTGGAGAGGCTGGCGGGCATGGACCAGCGCCAGAGCAGGATCGTGGAACTGCGCTTCTTCGCCGGCTTGACGAACAAGGAAGTGGCCGGAGTGTTGGGCGTGTCGCTGCGGACCGTCGAGGGGGATTGGAGCATGGCGAAGGCGTGGCTGTGGCGACAGATAAACGGCAAGACCTACAAATGCCCCCCGAGCGTTGGCAGAAAGCCAGAGATGTCTTCTTCCACGTCCGCGACCTCGCTCGCGGCGAGCGGGCTGGTTTGCTCGATGAGGCCTGCGGTGACGATCATCTGCTGCGCGCAGAGATCGTGTCCCTGTTGGACCACTTGGACGAAGCCGCAGACTTCATGAAGGCCCCCGCGTTGGCGGTTGTCGACGAAACCCTACCCGCGGAAACCCCATCTCAGGCTGTCGGCCGGACGGTCGGATCGTACACACTCATTCGGGAGATCGCGTCCGGCGGCATAGGCATCGTGTACGAAGCGCGGCAGGACCAGCCCGACCGGATGGTTGCACTGAAGGTGATGAAGGCGGGCATCGCCTCGCGCTCGGCGCTGCGCCGGTTTCAGTATGAATCGGCAATCCTGGGCCATCTCAGCCATCCCGCGATCGCCCAGGTGTTTGAGGCCGGTACTCGATCTCATTGGGGTGGTTGTTTCACACAATACAATTCGCAATCGTGATTGCGCCGTGATGCACGCCGGTCCCACTGCCAGCGCCGGAGGCAATAGCGTACGAGGCTCTGGCGGCGGGCTACGCTGCGCGGGACTCCACTCCGCCCGCCGCTGGCCAACCGAGCGTGCTTGGGCTAACGTAACGACAGCTATGAATCCGGGAGTAAGGCCAGGAGCTGGCTCCGGCGGGAGTTGGCGGCACAGAACGAGCAAACCGGGAGGGATTGAGATGACGCCCGAGCAACTCAAATTGGCCGACAAGCTGGCGGGAGAGGTTGCCCAGCTCGACATGTCGGCCGCAGAGTGCGCAGAGTTCGTACGCTCCCGCTGCGGCGGCGATAACGCGGTCTTCACCGAGGTAATGTCACTCTTGGAGCAGAGGCGCACCGCTGAGAAGGAGCGTTTCCTTGGGGAGCCTCCATGCCTTGACGGACTGGGCGGGCCGCCGAGGCAGCACTCCTCGCTCTCCCATGGCGACGACACCGAGCAATCATCGGGGCAAGAGAACCTCGCGCTGGAAGGGAAATTGCGTGGGTCGCGGCGTGGCAGTGGTGCCAATCACTCGACGGGGGATCTGGGGGAGGGGCGTGCTTCCGCCGGCGCGTTGCCCGAAAAGTCGATCGGCCAGTACCGCCTACTACGCAAGCTTGGTGAGGGTGGTTTTGGCGTTGTATACCTGGCTGAGCAGGTGGTGCCCGTGCGCCGACAGGTGGCGGTGAAGGTCATCAAGCCGGGCATGGACTCCGCTCAGGTGCTTGCCCGCTTCGAGGCGGAGCGTCAAGCGCTGGCAGTAATGGATCATCCGTGCATTGCCAAGGTCCTCGACGGCGGTGTCACGGATCGCGGTTTGCCCTATTTCGTGATGGACTACGCGAAGGGCGAGCCGGTTACTCAATTCTGCGATCGCCATTGCCTCAGCCTCGAGCAGCGCATCGAGATCTTCATTCGCGTTTGCGAGGCCGTGCAGCACGCTCACACCAAGGGCGTGATCCACCGTGACCTGAAGCCCTCCAATATCCTGGTCGCCTACGACGGTGATGGCGGGCCGCAGCCCAAGGTGATTGACTTCGGCGTGGCCAAGGCGCTCAACCAACGGCTCAGCGAACATACGATCTTCACCGAGTTCGGCCAAATGATCGGCACACCCACCTACATGAGCCCCGAACAGGCGGAGATGTCAGGCCTGGACATTGACACGCGCTCCGATGTCTATTCGCTGGGTGTACTACTGTACGAGTTGCTTACGGGGGCGCAGCCCATCGACGAGGATACGCTGCGGCAAGCGGGCTTTGAAGCCATCCAGCGCATTATCCGCGAGCAAGAGCCGGCCAAGCCCAGCACCCGGCTCGCGTCGATTCTCACAGAGCAAGTCGACGAGGGATCGACCGCGGCCAAGGCCCGGCGACTGGATCCACATGCGCTCCAGCGGCGGATTCGCGGCGAGCTCGACTGGATTGTAATGAAGTGCCTGGAGAAGGACCGCAGCCGAAGGTACGACACGGCCCACAGCCTCGCGCTGGACCTGCGTCGTTACCTCAATCACGAGCCTGTTGAGGCCAGCCCGCCCAGCGTGGTCTATCAGTTGCGGAAGCTCGCACAGCGACACCGCACGCTGGTAGGTGCTGGCGCCTGCGTGGCGGCTGTGATGCTCCTGGCTGTCATCGGTATGAGCCTGTCGACAGCATTGGCGCTGCGGGAGCGGGACCGCGCCAACGCAGCGCAGCGGCTCGCCACTCGGCTGGCGGCCTCCCGCAATGAGGTAATCGACTCGTACGTGAGCGTGCTTGGCCGCACCGACCCGCGCCATATGCAGCAGTTGACTCCCATAGCCCATATGCAGGAGATCGATCGGCTGGTCGGGCCCACGCTACGTAATGAACCTCTTCGCCATGCGGCCGTCCTTGAACTGATTGGGCGCTCCTACACTGCACTCAAACAGTTTGAGATAGCAGAGGCCAAGCTCACAGAAGCAAGTCGGCTCTACGAAAACGAATTGGGCGCCATGGCACGCGAGACTCTGACGTGTCGATTCCATCTTGCGGTTCTGCTCGCGAAACGAGGCGACTTCGACGAAGCTGAGCGGGCATTGCGTGAAGTGCTCCAGGCACAGAAGGAGGCGATTGGCCCGGCGGACCGGTACACGCTCGCCACTCGCGACTACCTGGGGTGCGTTGTCCTGAACCGTGATCGCATCAAGGACGCTGAGGAGATCTTCCGTGCGACCCATGCCGACGCGGAGAGCACACTCGGCGAAAACCACCGCGCAACCCTGCGTTACATGGATCACGTGGCGCAGGCGTTGGACAGGCAGGATCACACTGAGGAAGCGGATGCTATCTTCCAGGATGTGCTCGCCCGCCGTCGTGAGCACCTGGGTGAGTCGGATCCTGACACACTGATTTCGCTGAATGGTTGGGCGGGCGTTCTGTATAAACAGAAGCGCTATGCTGAAGCCGAGAAGATTGTGAAGCAGGTTCTGGCCGCCAATCGAAAGGTATACGGCGACTGCCACCTGCACGTCGCAGCCGTGCTGGGAAACCTGGCGCAGCTGCTGCAGGCGCAGAAGGAGTACTCCGAGGCGAGTGTAACTCAGCGCGAGTCTCTGGCGATCTTCGAAGAGCTCTACGGGCCTGAACACCACTACGTTGCGCGACACCAGGTTGATCTGGCCGAGTTATTGCATGAGTACCGTCCCGAAGGCTGGCTCGATGAAGCGCGTGGACTTGCGGATGCAGCGCTCCAGACATTCTACAGTAAGACACCCGACAGCACGAGAGATATTAGCCGCGCTGAGCAACTTCTGGCGGATATCCAGCAGGCCCGGAAGGAACCCTAGGGCAGTTTCAACCATCTTATGGTGTCCGGGATGGAAGATCCTCAAGAAGAAATCGACTTCCCGACGCTACGACATAATAGAACTTGTTCTAGCGGCCGCTCTGCGAATCTCGTTGGTGCCCGACATTCTGGCCCGTTTTCAGCCGGACGCAAGGAAAGCTGGATTTGGGATAATGCCCCACTCCCATAACCGGAACGCTGTCTTTTGTAGCTACTTCTTTTGTTTCTCTGAACTTTGTCTCTCTCGTGGGTTCGGAAGTTTTCGAAGAAGGTTTGGCTCGCTCTACCGTTCCGCACAACTCAATCCGCGACGTTACTAAGATGATGAGGGAGCTGAGATCAGGATTCTGAACTGAAGGTCGTCTGATACTCCGCGAGACAGGCGCTTGCGATCGTTCGAGCTCCTGGACCTACGCGGAATCATCGATCGGCTGAAGGATTCAGTAGCCGTTGACAGCGTTCAAGAGTCAGCGTTCGGTACGCGCCAGCGTTCATGCGGAATAGCGGCTCTTCGGGCAGGAGGCGCTCCCCGCCTTGGATTGCGCTCTTGATCGGCGCAGACAGCTTCGACAGGATGGTCCGAGCTTCGGACTCGGTGTAAAAGCCGTTGGAGTGACCTAGTGTCACCACAGCCCAGCGGACCTCTTCGGGCAGTTGGGTTACGAGTTTCTTGATCTGGACAGTGGCCTGGGTGTCGTCTCGGGCTCGGCGCAGACGGACGATCCATGGTCGAACCAGCCGAGAGGAGTCGGTTACGTCGCCGAACAACTCCTCGAACTTCTCCGTAGATCGGTCAACGTCGACCCCGAACCATTCGAGGTAAACAGAAGTGAGATACTCGGCTACGGTTTGAGTCTGGGTGGCGTATTCCTCTGGCATGGCTGTGGGGAGGGCATAAGGGATGGTGGGCTCGCCGTCATCTAGCAAGTGAGCTATCGAAAGCAGCAGCGCCAGGTTGCCCTGCTGTTCAGCGATGAAGATAGCGATCCCGCGCTCTCGGGGATCGCCTTGCCGGGTGAGCGGTACGCGGTCGGCGGTGGGCATCTTTACGATATTGCGAAGGGCCTGACGCTGATCGGGATCGATCAGTGACCACTGATTATGGCGCGGCACGACGGTTATCTGAGCGACGGCGTTTGATGTATTGCCAACCTCTACAGAAGCGCTGACGGCGGCCAGGGCCACAGCGAGCGTGAAGCCACAGGAGATGGCGAATTGGCGAATGCCCATTAGTCGGACTCCTACTGGTCGAAGAAGGTCTCGCGGACCTGGGGATTGTCTCTGCGAACCCCGAGACGGCTGGTGGACGGTTCGGCGATGCCCCAGTATCCGGCCATCGCCCCCGATTCCCATGCGGCGGTGGCCTGCTGCGTTGTTCCGGTGAACGGCCCAGCGCCGTACGACGGATCGTAGTACTGGAAGTTGATCTTGACGATGAAATGGCGGGCGAACCAACTGGCGGGGTTGTCATTGTCCTGACCCGGTATACCGGGTAGGTCCGTCACGTCTGGTTGGGGCCATTGTCCGTAATACGAGCAAGGGTCATTGAATCGGTACGGGTAGGTGGGACACGGTCCCGGATCGCCGCTGTCGAACTGGTAGTTCTTTACCAGGAAGCCCGAGGCCGACGAGGGCCCGTAATCACAGTCGACCGGAAGCGTGCCATCGTCGCGTGGTTCGATGGTAACGAACTGGGACCCGCTGATACCCTGGGTCCGGATACACTCGATCATCAGATCGGCCCAACCGCCACATTGGGAGTAGGTATGGTACACAAGAGCCGACGCGGTGTAGTAAGAGCAGTCGCCGGCGCACAGAATATCGCGGTAGTATCCCAGCACCTCGCCGTGGGCGTTGAGGACGTAAAGGTCGGCGAACTCGTCCCAGATGCCGTCGATGACAGACTGCTCCACGTCCTGGCCGTGAGCGGCTTGGGTAGCGATATAGAAGTAGCTCTCCAGCCGGTCGCCCATCGGGTCGGCATAGGTCACGTAGACCGTATTGCGACTCGTTCCTGCGGGGTGAAAGTTGGCGCCATCCAGGGCGACCTGCCAGTCGATGTCCAGGGTGTCGTAGAAGACGACGGTGTCGGGCAGGGGAGAGTTCGACGTCAGAGTACCCGTCACAACCAGTTCGCCACTCGATACGGTTCCGGTCCCTTCCCAAAGCAGGCCATCCGGGCCAGTGCCCACGACGGGAACGTTCGCTAACTCAAGATCGGCAGGCACGACGTTGAATTCCAGACCGCTGATCCCAACGTGAGTGTCGCGGATGTAGGCAACGGGATACTTGTGGTCACCCGAATCCTCGGCATCGCCGTCGAGGTTCTGGTCAAACCAATGGGGAGTTCCGTAGTACGAGCAGGAGCCAGAGGGGCAGTCGATGGCTACGCTGTGGAATGAAGTTCCGGTGAAGGTCAGCCTGGCAACCTGCACCGCGCCGATACGCCCGAAGACGCTCTGCAATGCCGTGAAATCCATGAGGTCCACGTCGAGATCGCCGTCAGCGTCGTGGTTGTCAGCGCATTCCGGCGTGACGTCTATGCTTGGTCCTTCCAGACAGGCAACGAAATCCGTGGCATCGGCCAGATCAACATCGCCGTCGCCGTCATGGTCAAAATCAGCACCGAGTACTGCCGCGGGCAGAACCAGCGCGGCGACGAATGCTAAACCTGCTCCCGGATGCTTCATGCCATTCTCCCCTCTGTCCAGTCGTGGTCAGATCCCGTTACTAACCGGTTTGCGCTGGCGGCCATGTTCCTTCCAGCATACCGCGAGGCGCGGCGTATTGCAAGGATATCCAGCCTTGGTGGGCGTTTCCGAGAAGGCCGTCTTGGAAGAACTTCCGCGCTGTCAGCACCAGAACTCATAACTCGGAGGGCGCGGAAACGGCAACCCGAGGATCGTTGGGCCACAGGCCATTTCCCAGATGATCAAGCACTGAGGCAGGGCCGCGGTGGCGAACATCAAGCAGATCATAACCGAGGAGAACGGCTCGGACATTTACACGTCGACGCGGCTGGTGTACGCCCGCAATGGCCGGACTGTCAGCTACATAATCGGTGAGACTTGCGACGAGACGGATTCGAAGAATCCGGTGTATGCGTTCAGCTACGCTCGCGAGTTTCGCTATGACAGCGCGCGGCAGCGGTATCTCAGCGCTGAGCTGTCGTACTCCTCGGGCTGGTCGACAGTGAGCGAGACGTGGTCGGACTACGACGGCGACAGTATCTACGGCGACTTCTCGGTAACGGCCGGGACCGTAGCGAACCTGACCTCCTTCGAGCCGGGCGTCGGCCGGGTCGTTGACCCTCTTGGCACGCCGAGCAGCATGTATTACCATACCGACATGCTCGGCACGACGCGACTGATGACCAACTCCAGCGCAGCCGCCACCGCCGCGGCCGTCTACACAGCCTTCGGCGAGCCGGTAAGCGGCACAAACCACCGCTACGGCTACGCCGGCGCATGGGGCTATCAATCCCACGACATCGGCCAAAGCGGCGACGCCTTCCCGTATCAGCACGTAGGCCACCGCTACTACAACCCCGCCGCCGGCCGCTTCCTCCAACGTGACCCGATCGGTATCAGCGGTGGCTTGAATGTGTACGAATACGTTTCAAGTTGTCCCACCGCTTACACTGATTCTCTCGGCTTGGGGCACGACGGGCCAGGTTGGTTTCCCGGGGGGCGCGGCATTTCCCCCGGGTGGGGATGGGACAGTCCGTATCCCCATATTCCGTTGCCTCAGCTGCCGCAGCCAACGCCTTATCGGCCGGCCTCTGGAATCACCGCGGAGGAAGGCATGCATGCATTCGCAAAACTACACAAATATCCAACCGCCGCGTTGATGTGCGGCACCATGTATCCGGCGGCAGTGTTGGCCGATGTGGTTCAGGCGGCGTTTCTGCTGCCGTTGTGGGGCCCGGGCGTACGTTGGTTCGAGTCCACAAGACAAGTCCACGACGCATTTGGAGAGTTCTGGAGGAGCCATTAGTCATGACCCCGGATGATTGTCAAGACTCTGCGGCAGCTTTGCGCGCCGCATATGTCCGTGCAGGTAGGATGTTGCTGGTACTGGCTGCCTTCCACTTGGGGCATAGCGTGTCGGTCGCATCAATAGGGTACACACATGGAAACTTCGAAGCTGTTGATGCTGTAATCGGATTCAGCATTATCGTTGTGTTACTAGCATTTGTCATATGGGTAGCGGTTGGCGTGCGGCGAGGTAGGCGTATCATGGCCGGAACTGGCGTCACGGTGTTCTTCGTGATGGGCTGGATCATCGCTATGGCGTCAGCGGTTGCTTACAATGCACCCTTCCCGGCTTGGCTGGTGGTGTTTGAGATTGTGTATTTCTGCGTGGCTCTACTGGCCGCCGCCACGATGATCAGGACACTGTTCCGACATGAGACTGCAAAGCCTCCATCGTCTGGATCTTAGAGAATTGCGAACATCCGTCTCCCTCGGCGAAGAGTGGGCCGCCTCTTGCTCGGGGAACATCAAGCAGATCATAACGCAGGAGAACGGCTCGGACGTGTACACGTCGACCCGGCTGGTGTACGCCCGCAACGGCTAGGCTGTCAGCTACATAATCGGTGAGACTTGTGACGAGACGGATTCGAAGGACCCGGTGTATGCGTTCAGCTACGCTCGCGAGTTTCGCTATGACGGTGCCCGGCAGCGGTATCTGAGCGCTGAGTTGTCGTACTCCTCGGGCTGGTCGACGGTGAGCGAGACGTGGTCGGATTACGACGGCGACAGCATCTACGGCGACTTCTCGGTAACGGGTGGGACCGTAGCGAACCTGACCTCCTTCGAGCCGGGCGTCGGCCGGGTTGTTGACCCTCTTGGCACGCCGTCGAGCTTGTATTATCATGCCGACATGGTCGGCACGACGCGACTGATGACAAACTCTAACGGGATAGGAAGTGCGCATGCCGTCTACACAGCCTTCGGCGAACCGGTAAGCGGCACAAACCACCGCTACGGCTACGCCGGCGCATGGGGCTATCAATCCCACGACATCGGCCAAAGCGGCGACGCCTTCCCGTACATGCACGTAGGTGCTCGCTATTTAGACCCCGCCTCCGGCCGCTTCCTCCAACGCGACCCGATCGGCATCAGCGGCGGGTTGAATGTATACGCATATGTACGTGGAAACCCACAGGGCGCTGTGGACCCAAGCGGGCTTATCCTCGAATCGAACCTGCCACGTTCGATGCAGCCGCCGATGCCCGACTACACTCCTCCGCCCCCTCCGAAGTACCCCATTCCGAGACCGCGAATCGAGCCGAGCACCGGAGGTTTCTGGGGCTGGGGCATATGGGGATGGCTGGACGACCCAGAGACCGTTGACAAGGTTGATAGGGTAGCGAAGGGTGTCGCCGAGGCTGCCATTTTGACAGCGTGCGGCATAGGCCCCGCGGCCCATCTAAGCAAGCTGCGCTATTTGAGATGGTTGAACCATAACCGTTACATTCGTATTGGGCCGGGTAAATGGCCCGGAGTTCAGGGTAGGGTACCAACCGTGCGCATTGGAACTGGGAAGAAATGGTGGTCCCACTGGCGGCTATACTAGGCGATTCCCACGTAAGGGATGACGGTGCGCTTCATGTGGGGCATCACCGATCGCTCTTGGATTGTCCTGCGTGGAACTTAGAATAATGAGCACCGAAGTTCAATACGAAATGAAATGTTACGATCCGCGTCGAGGTCAGGACTTCAGCTTTAGGCTCGGAGGTAGAGGCGTATTCTCGAGTCTGAAGCAGAAGGTTCTTGTTGTTACTGTTTCTCCCCGAGTCTCATTCTGGAAGTCGTATGCCAAGGATTCGCCAACGGCGTATCACGAGTCCTATAGTGCTTTCTTGAGAACGGCGATTGAGAACACGAGTGCAAATGGCTTCTTCAGCTTGGATTCGTTGACTAAGGCGGTGACGCGGGCAGCGATTCCCGAAATAGGCAATGCTACTCGGGTTTGTGGGTCGGTACTCGGGTACTTCGAGCCTACGGGAAGCCAAGTTGACCGTATTCTTGCGCTGCGTGATAGTCATCAGAGCTACGAGGAATGGATTATTGGGGGGTGCAGTGAGCACTTTGACCTTCCGGTGGAACAGGAGACGTGGTATCGGGCACCAATCGTTTGTAATCTAGAGTTCTTTCTTGGGAATCCAGACACACTCGGATGTCTGTTTTATCGTAGCGGAGAAGCCCGCGAGGACATCATCGTGACGCAGCTGTGGGACGGGATTGACGAGTTGATACGTGGGATGGCGAAGCACCTGTAGAGAGAGAAAGGGGGATAACCACCTACGTCTATACAATCAAGAATATCTGTAGGAACCGGATGTTCAAGGCAGCGACAACAACCGGCTTATGTATTGCGAGGAGCATGACGGCGGTGAGTTGCCGACGCTGCAGTCGACGACGTGGTATTACTACAACGCGTCGGGGAACATCAAGCAGATCATAACGGAGGAGAACGGCTCGGACATTTATACGTCGACCCGGCTGGTGTACGCCCGCAACGGCCAGGCTGTCAGCTACATCATCGGTGAGACTTGTGACGAGACGGATTCGAAGGACCCGGTGTATGCGTTCAGCTACGCTCGCGAGTTTCGCTATGACAGCGCCCGGCAGCGGTATCTGAGCGCTGAGTTGTCGTACTCCTCGGGCTGGTCGACGGTGAGCGAGACGTGGTCGGACTATGACGGCGACAGCATCTACGGCGACTTCTCGGTAGTTGCTGGCGTTGGCCCCAACGATCCGCCGGTGGTGACGAATCTGACCGACTGTTTTGCGGAACCGACCCGGAAGAACACGTGCGATGCGAGACTCGCGCACCGAATGTCACCCGCATGTCGCGAAGAGTGTGTTGCCAGCCTATCCGGCCAACTGTCGTCCGAATTCCTGAGCTCGTTTTGCCAGGTCGCTGTCCGAACGAGCAGCATCGGGTGTCGTCTGTGAAGCGGCGACAAAGGCACCAAGCCAATCACTGCCGGTATAGTTAGCCATACGCTTGAAGATGTCCGTTACTATGTCGGCGCCGTCGTTCTCGCCTCCGCCGGCTGTGATCAGAGCCGCCACTCTTCCGCCTTTCAGCAGACTCTTGACTTTACCATTCGGAAGGAACTTGAGCATGCAGTAGAACCGGTCCATAGCCGTCTTTGTGAGCCACGTCGGTGACCAACAGAAGACGGGCGTCGCCCACAGCACGATGTCGCACGCCAGGACCTTGGTCAGGATAGGCTGCATGTCGTCCTTGATTACACAGGACGGTTCTTCGAGATTTGCGTTGCAGGCGTTGCATTCTCGGCAGCCGGAGAGGTTGGTGAGTGTCGTAAGGTGCACGACCTCAACTTCGGCACCTGCTTCCTTCGCAGAGTCCATTACGATGTCGAGAACAGCTGCCGTATTCCCATCCTGTCGCGGGCTGCCTTGTATAGCCAGAATCTTCATCATGCATTCCTTCCTTTGTTTCCCGGTATGGTCTTTATTCCGGTTGCTTTTCCCCCGGTGCATTGCCGGAGGAGCACAGACGCCTTGTGAAACTGAACGCGGGGTTCACGCCCAGCGAGACCAACATTCCGATTGTTCCGGCTTCGACTTTCGAAAAGTCCATTATGCACAAAGATATGCAGATTCCCAGTCCGAGCACGGACGACGATATGGCTCCGAAGCGGTTCGCCCTCTTCAAGAAGATACCCCAGACGAACGGACCAAGAAACACCGCACCGATTGCGCCCCACGAGATCGACAGAATCGCGACAATCGTGTCAAACTCGCACGCGGCCAGCACCACCGATACCACGACGAATACAGCACTTCCGCACCGCATCAGCAGCGTCAGGTGAGAGTCATCCGCGTCTTTCCTGACAAAACCCGCATAGCAGTCCTTGACTACCGAAGCGCTGGAAACCAGCACGAGAGCAGCCAGCGTAGACATCGAAGCCGAAAGCACAAGAAGCAGAATCAGCAACGAAAGCGACGGTGGGATCACGCTTGTCAGCAGCTCGGGCATGAGCTTGTCAGCCAGCGGTCGCCCGCCCTCGAAGGCGTTAGGCGCTGTCTCCGGCGACAGAAATATCCTGGTGGTGGCTCCGACGAAGTAAGCTACCCCGCATATCAGAATCGCCAGCAACGTCGACATTATCATGCCGACGCGAATGGCGTGTCTGTCCTTGATTGCATAGAACTTCTGGACGAGTTGAGGCATGCCGAATGGTGCGACACTGGTCAAGAACACCAGACAGAACAGGCTCCACACGCCCGGCGGACCGACAATCCCGGTCAGCTTGTGGTCGATCGACGACAGGCCGGCCGTTATGGCGGACAGACCTCCACCTTTCTCGATGGTACACCACAGCAGGACGCTGACGCCGAGAATCATGATCATCCCGAAGATCACGTCGATCATAGCCATGGATTTGTATCCGCCCATCACCATGTACAAAGCCGTGAACCCACCGATGATGATCAGCGCCCAGCCGTACGGGATGTGGAAGTTCGACTCGAACAGATACGAAAGCCCCATGAAGACCGCGGAGGAGTACGGCACGAAGAACACGAAGACGCAAAGGGCGCCGAAGAACTTGAGGAATCTGCTGTCATAGCGTTTCTCCAGATACTCCGGTAAGGTGTGGACGCCATATTCGATCGACATCTTCTTAATGCGGTTTCCCAAAAGCCACCACACCCCCAGCACTCCGATAGAGGCGTTGCCGACAGCGACCCATAGTCCTGAGTAGCCAAACCCCCAGCCGATCTTGCCCGCAAAACCGATGAACAGCACCGCCGAGAAATAGGAGGCTGCATAGGTGAAGGCCGTCATCCACGGGCCGATGTGGCCGCCGCCCAGGAAGAAGTCGGAAAACGACCGCGTCTTGCGCATCCCCAGGATGCCGACGACCACAATCATCAGTGCATAAGCAGCGAGCACGACGACTTTAACAATCACGGTTTCACTCCACGAACTCCACGGACGCCGCCATTTGTCGACGGCAACTGCACCGAAAGAGCGTCATCACATATCCACATCCGGCTTTCGCAAGAGCATAGCAGGAAAACTCACCCGCGAAAGAATGAATCGTTGGATGGTGGGTCGGAATCGGCTATTCTGTCACCTGCACGACTCGCCGCGGCGCGTGGGCGAGTCTACCCCGAAGCGAGACTGTTGAGAAAGGAAGGTCATGCCGCATACGAGAAGCGTCTTGGTCCAAACCGCGTTCGTCCTGCTTGTTATAGCGACGCTGGTGCTCCCATCGATCGCGGTTGCTCAGGAGCGGTGCGGCAACGAAGAGGAACTGGCTTGCCGCCGGTCCTGGACGACCGATCGTCTTTCAGGCAACTGGGGAGGTTTGCGTGACGATCTTGAAGAGAAAGGCATCGTCTTTTCTCCTTGTATTGAAATGGGCATGTTCCAGAACTTCCTCGGGGGCTTGGAGACCCACAACGCCAATGCCTTCTCGGGTCTGTTCGATGTGAACCTCTGTGTCGACCTGGATAAGCTCGGAGCAATACCCGGCGGGTTCTTCTTTATCCGGAGCAGATCATCGTGGAACAACGGTCTCCCGGCGGACGTTGGCTCACTCACACACGATCAGCTTGTTTACGGCAGCCTTGGCGATCAGGAGCTCTTCATTGACAAGTGGTGGTATGGACAATACTTCTTCGACGAGCGATTGGAGCTACGCGCCGGCAAGCTGCTTACGCTCATCAATCTGGTCGACCGAAACGCCTATGCAGAGCTGCGTTTCAGCAACTCCGGCCTGATCGCCAACCCCACGGTCCCGCACCGCAAGTCGCTTGGCGCGTATCTCAAGCTGAAGCTCTGTGATTGGGCGGACTTCCGGCTGCTCGCGGTCGACGCCGACCAGACCGATTCCACCAGATGTGCCGATGTTCAAAGCGCTTTACATGGACCCGGCAACTACATCGGATATGGCGAGCTGGTCGTTGCCCCGAAGATCGTCTCCAGCAAGGGCGACTTGCCGGGACACTATCGGATCGGTACGTGGTACGATGGCCGGACGAAGACCAGATTCATCGATGACATGGGCGGCTTGCTCGCTGACAGACAGACGAGCGACGACATGGGTTTCTACGTTTCCTTCGACCAGCTCGTCTTCAAGGAAAGCGATGAGCCCGCGGACAAACAGGGTCTTGGGGCTTTTTTCCGCTGCGGGTATGCCCATCCGGAATATAACCCCATCAACCACTTCTGGTCGGTCGGTCTGGAGTATCTCGGTATGATTCCCGGGCGCGAGCAGGACCACATCGGATTCGGCGTCGCCCAGAGCATCATGTCGAAGACACTTCGTCATAACGTCGACGCGTTTGCGGATCGCGAAACGGTCTATGAACTTTTCTACGAGTATCAGCTGACCCCGTGCATTTCGATCACGCCTGATGTCCAGGTGATCACCAATCCTGGTGGCGACAAGAATGCTCGCGACGCCGTGCTTGGTGGTCTGCGGATAAAGGTGGCGTTCTAGGACTCTGTGACGACCCAGCGCCGTGTGGTATGGGCAAGCTGCCACTTGTCCGTATGTTTGCTCCCCTCGCCAGTGAGCAAGCGAGTTTGCCCATGTCACCCCCGGTGGCGTGTGCGCGGTGCTCCCGATGGGGTGCCCCCGGGTTACGTGTTGGAGTGGTCCTCGATACTCTGCTGCTCAGGCCTGGGACCTTCCGCGCTGTCCTCGACATCCTGCTGCTGAGGTGGGTGGGGTACTGGGTTGCCGCTGTCGCTTTGCTCCTGTGGTCCGGATTCGCCGACAGGATCCTCGACACTCTGCTGCTGTGGTTTGGAACCGCCCTTTGCGTTGGCCTCTTGCGGGGCGGGCTTCCGGTTCTTGTCTGAGCTCTTTGTGCCGGCGGACTTCAGAGGCGCGACGACCATGACCATTCGTCTTCCGTCAAGCCTTGGAGGTCGCTCGAGCTTGCACAGATCGCTCATTTCTTGGACGATGCCGTTGAACACCTCGAAGGCCATGTCTCGGTGCATGCGTTCACGTCCCCGAAACAGCATCGTGAACTGTACCTTGTGTCCCTCGCCCAGGAAGCGTCTGGCTCGGCTCATTTTGATTTCACGGTCATGAACGTCGGTCTTGGGTCGCATCCGGATTTCTTTTATTGTGATCGTCTGTCCGTGGGAGGCGATCTTCAACCGTTTCTTGCGATCGTATTTGTGCTTGCCGTAGTCCATAAGACGGCAAACCGGTGGCTTTTCCGTTGGTGAGACCTCGACCAGGTCTATGCCGGCTTCGCGCGCAAGGTTGAGCGCCTCCGCTGTCGGCATGACGCCAAGCTGGTTCTTGTCCTGATCAATGACCCGAATAGGAGAGATGCGAATCTGATCGTTGGTGCGAAGTGGTTTGGCGATGGTTAGTAACCTCCAGAAAACAAAACGCTCGGGTGTCCACGAAAACACCCACGCAGAACCGATTCCCAATCGGTTCCCCTGCTCCTTTTACCGCTTCGACACGGCCAGGACAATGGCTCGACAAATCGCGAGCTGTGCGAAGTGCCTGTCCGTTGACCAGAGTCGAAGCGTCATCCTCTATTTGCCCACCATCGAACTAAGGGACTTTGTGTCGACCTCGTTGCGACAATCGGCGATGAACCTGTCAAGCGAAACGTCACCGATGGTCTTTCCGCCCCGATCATTTACGTTGACGGTGTTCTGTACAGCTTCCTGCTCGCCCACAACGAGGATGTAGTTTACCAATGCCTCGCGGAAGCGGTGCTTTTTCGGTCCGATCTTCTCGCTGCTAAGATCAAGCTCAGCCCGCAGACCCGCCTGGTTTATTGTCTCAAGGACGCTCCTGGCGTAGTCGGTACTCTTCTCGCTGATCGACGCGATGCCAACCTGAACGGGGGCAAGCCACAACGGGAACGCCCCGGCGAAATGCTCGATGAGAATCGCGACGAATCTCTCCATGCTGCCGAAAGGCGTTCGGTGGATCATTATCGGTCTGTGCGACGCGTTGTCTGCACCAACGTAGGACAGATCGAAGCGCTCGGGCAGGTTGTAGTCCACCTGGACCGTGCCAAGCTGCCACTCCCGTCCGATGCAGTCCTTGACTACGAAGTCGATCTTGGGACCGTAGAATGCGGCGTCGCCCACCTCTTCGGTGTAGTCGACGGAGCTTTCCTTGACGGCCTGGCGGATGGCAGCCTCAGCCTTGTTCCAGTTTTCCTGGGAACCGACGTACTTGTCGCTTGCAGGGTCGCGTAACCCCAACCGGATGCGGTAGTCGGTCATCCCAAGGACTTCCAGCACTCCCTGCGTAAGGCGCACGGTTGTGAGCAACTCCTCTGGAAGCTGGTCAGGCGTGCAGAACAGGTGTGCGTCGTCCTGAGTGAATCCGCGTGCCCGGACAAGGCCTGCCACCTCTCCGCTTTGCTCATACCGATGAACCGTGCCGTACTCGCCCAGCCGCACCGGCAAGTCGCGGTAGCTGTGCTGCTTCGAAAGGTATATCTGAATGTGGTGCGGACAGTTCATGGGCTTGAGCAGGTATCCCGGCTCACAGGCCAGCGCAGCGTACAACACCTCGACTACCTGCTCGACAGGATCATCGGGGCTAAAGCCCTCGATCGGGCCCCATAGCTCTTGGGCTTTTCGGACCATGTCGCGGATCAACGCCAACCGTTTGTCGCGCTGCGGTGCGCCGTCGGTCATGATCTGCCTGGCGGCTTGGATCAAGCTCTGGAGCGCCTTACCGCGAGCGGTCTCGAACATGGCCGGGTACTGCGATTCTTCGTAGTACGGAAAGTGGCCGCTGGTGCGGAAGAGGTCGAGTTGCCCGATGTGCGGCGTGCGGACCATCTGGTACCCGAGCTTCAACATTTCATTGGTGAGGTGGTTCTCTAGCTCGGTGCGAATTATCACGCCCTTGTGAAGCCAGAGCACGAGTCCGGTACCGACCTGCTCGCGCAGTGAAAACAGCTCCAGCTTACGCCCAACGACCCTATGATCGCGCTTCTTGGCTTCCTCCAGACGTTTCAGGTGCTCGACCAGCGAAGACTTCTTGAAAAAGGCGGTTCCGTAAACTCGCTGGAGCGGCTTGTCGTTGACGTCACCGTGATAGAAAGACCGGCTTACCTGACGGATGCTAAAGGCCTTTATGACGCCGGTTGACGGCAGGTGCGGCCCCTGGCAAAGGTCCTCAAAAGCCCCGTCGCGATTCTCGCCGGTTACGTAGAAGCTCAGAATGTTGCCTTCCGCCCGCTCTGCGTTCTCGATCTTGTAACGGCTGCCCTCGTTCCGTAGCTTCTCCAAGCCCTGTTCACGCGACGTTTCGTAGCGGGTGAACGGGCGCTTCTCCTTGATGATCTTCGCCATCTCATCTTCGATACGTGAGAAGTCATCAGGCGTGATCGAGCGGGGCAAGTCTATGTCGTAGTAGAAACCGTCGTCGAGCGAGGGGCCATAAACGAGTTGCGTCTCCGGGAAGAGCTTGCAGATGGCCTCCGCCATGACATGGGCGGTGCTGTGACGGAGCACGTGCAGGCTGTCCGGGCTGTCGTCCGACGAGGTGAGAATCGACAGCTCACAGTCACCGGGAAGCGGCCTATTCAGGTCAACGACCCGACCTTGTCCGTCCAGATTGATACGCCCGGCGATCGCCGATCGGGTAAGGCCGGGACCCAGCTTGGCAGCTACGTCCGCAGTGCTAGCTCCGTCGGCCATCTCCAGCGAAGAGCCATCCGGCAGTTTGACCTTCAGGGTAGACCTCCAAAGTACGAAAACGCCGCGCGGTGCGTTCGTAAGGCTCGCCCAATCAACAGCGAATCAAAGGGTTGAACAAGCGTCCGGTCTGTGTCGCCTCCGACCAGATACCAGACCGACACGCCCAATTCGGCGCTGACCAAGCCTCAGTAAAAACACAAAACGGCTCGAACCCGACTGGCGCACATAACCCCCCATCCCTTGCCCAGCCCCAACATACAGGGAGCCCGTGGGATTCATGGTTAAAAGCTAGTGCGCGTCATAGAGCTTCGAGCCGCCAACACCTATCCCAGACGATAGCAAAAAACGCTTCGGACAGACAAGCCAACATGCCCCGCAGGAAAACTCCCGCCGGACACACAGCCTTGATTCAATATATCACATTGAGACGGGCGGTCAAGGTCGTTTAGTGTCCCGAACCGCTAATTGACCCACGACTACGGCCGCCGCCACCAATGGGGTACACACGTTCCGGGCAGGCGTGGTTTCGGGCAAGGTCAGGACGTGCCGTTGCTCCGCGCTTACGGACCGATTACCGTCTTGTCAACAACTACACGATACCGAATAAGCCCGATATAAGCGTCCCGAAGATCGCAGACAGCAACTCCGATATGATCGCCGCAATCTGTGTCAGAAACTCAGACGAAGTTAGGAAACCGCCAATATCCAGGTTCATCAGATTGTCTCCATTTCTGCTTGCTTCGCCTTGCCCGGGATCTGCATAGCAGCTGAGCCATCCAGCAACGGACAGTTCCGAGTCCAGGGCCAGGCGGTTTGATACTACGACGCGGTGTCTTACCGCATCGGTGGTGTGATTATACGCAGACCGGATGTTCAGCCAAGCGGAGAAAACCGCGCCCTGGCGCAAACTGGCACTGTAAGACTCGCTGTCAAGGAAGCCTGCGCCGTGTGGTGGCCGTTGCGTCAGACCACACGCAACCACCACAGGACCAGGAGAATCACGGCCAACGCCAGGAGAAACGGTGCCAGGAGGAAGGCCGAGGCGACGCACCGCTTGATGAGGCGGTGGGGATGGCGAAGGATCCCAGGAAGCAACCCACGGTTGGTTCGATACGGTGTCATTGTCTGATAGGCCTCAAATCGTGCCGTGTTCCACCGTTAGTTATCGTCGTGGCTGTCTGTGTCACACCACACGGAACACCCACAAAACCAGATAAACCACGGCATAGATAAGGGCGAGACAGGCCAGCAGGATGAAGGCGGCAGTGAGTCGATTGTATGCGCGGTGCGGTTTGTGCATCGACAGCCTCTTGTGTTGCTCATGTCATCGTCCGGCAGAGGTTCGACGGCGGACGGAGTGCGGTTTCAGTCATCAATCCGGCTTGACGAGACAAGATGCGAACGACCCTACTTGAACCGGTCGTCTTCTGCACCGTGGGAACCTGCGTTTTCCAGCCACTTGCCGCCGGTGCCTGAAGGCGGAGCTTCCGCAGCATGATACACCAAGCCCATCAGACATCCCAAAGGGGGAATCGCTCGGGCGAACAACACGAAACGGGGCACGACCGCTTGAATGTAGAACATCCCGCGTGTACGGTCGCGAGATAGGCGGCGGGGATCTTGGAACAGATTGAGGTTTCGTCGAAGGGAAGTGTGACATGGTCCATCGTTTGTGCAGGCCTCTCGTGGCGGTGCTGGTGGTTTTCTCGGTCATGGTTGCGGGGTGTGGGGTAGGGGGGCCGTTAGACCCGCCCGGTACGTCGCCAGAACTGGCTGGGACGTGGGCAGATGTGGGATCATCATCTGTCGGTTGCTTGCACGTCGACAATACCGGTGATCTGACCAAAGCTACCGGAGGTGCCTTGCTTCACGCCGAACTTGGCGTTGAGGAATTGAACTTCGATGGCGCCTGGCGAACAGGCCAATTCGGGAGCTTCCCCGTGGAATATGCTGCAATTGCGGAGGTTACCAGGACGGGGGACGTCGTCTCGTTCGCGATGTCGCTTTCTTTTCGGTCGCTTGGCGTGTCAGTTGGCACCTACGAGGTGTTGGTTGAGGGTATGTATGACGGGGCCACGATAGACGGCACCGTGACTCTGGACGCCGATATCCCGCTGGCTGACGTGGAGTACTCGGTCAGTTCAGACGCGGTCCTCGCGCGAGACGGCTGCTGAGAAGCTAGCGCGAGCGGGCAACAGCACTCCCGGACCTTGCGTTGCGGGTGACGACAGCCCGAGGGTTCAGGCGCGACGATGCGCCATAGCAACACCCATCTAGACGTAGCGGGCAGAATCAGGGAACTCGCGGACGACACGAGCGATTTACCGTTACGATTGGCCAGAGCCTGGTCTATTCGGTTTTTGGGGGTGGCTTGAAGTCGCGAGGTGACGAACCGCCGACTTCGATGTCGTCGATCGTTATGAGCCTCTCCAAAGACCCCATGCCCTGCCCAAGAACCAGACGAATGCCAGCATTCCCGTTGACGAACTTGGCTTCAAAGAACAGGGTTCCTCGGTCTCCTGAGGTCGCCATCTGGGCGCTGGTGAGCTTTCCGTGCTTGGATTGAATACCGTCTACCCAGCCAATGAGTTTTTCCGACGAGACCGAGTCCTGGAAATCCTGGGTAGTCAACTGGAGCATCGCATCCGTAGCCGTTGCCAGTTCATCGCTGTCAGCCTGGAACAATGCCTCCGTGGCGGTGGCGATCGTCATAGTCTGGAGGTAGGAGACGTAGATCAGCCCGTACAGCATTCCACCGACGACAAAACTGACCAGTGAGATCGGAATGGCAGCTATTGCCAGTCCTCGACCGCGGCGCTGCCCGTTTGAGGTCGCGATGATGCCGACGACGGCGAGAATGATCCCCACGAGTGGGAAGACCGGAATGCAGAAGATAAACGAGAATGCAAACGCGACTATGGCCATCGCGCTCCAGCTTGCCGGACCATACGTTGTGGACTCGCCGCCGTAAGCGTAGGGGGATTGGCCTGGCGCATCGGATTGCTGGGGTATTTGGCTCATAGGTTCACCTGCCTTGTCGCATCGGCTGATTCAGCCAGTATCTTCTATCAGATCGGTCTCAGGTCGGTGCTCCGGTTTGCACGGCGGGGCCCACGCGGCGAGATGTGCCCCGAGACGGACCTGACCCGTCCATCGACCCCAGCAGGGGTGAGACCCCACGCCGCGCGTGCCGCGAGTGGACTATAGAAGCGCCGGGGAGGCTGGTCAACGACCCTGTTTCTTCATCTACCGCATGATCTTCCTGGATGGGCGGCTTGACGGGACATTGTGGTAGCTTCTATCATTCGCCTGCCGACGGAGGTGTGGGACCGCGCCCCGTCCGCGGAGCGCCATCGCCGCGATCTTGTGGTTGGCGTTTGCTCCGCGAGGTCGTCGAATTCGCGCGGATTCTGTGCGGAACGAGGCTGATGGTCGTAGACGTCTGGGGTCTGGGGCGTGGCGGGGGGCTTCGTAGATCGTGTGCCGTGTGTGCTGCAGTCTTTTGCTACCCGTGAGAGGGTCCGAGGCGTGGCCGTAATGGCGAGACCCGCGCGATGGTGCGAGCGTGTAAGAGCTTTGGAAGAACCGTACTTGGAGCGTTGCTCATGATTGGTTTGCTTACTTCGAAAAGGGACATGTGCCGCCTGTCGGCGATCTTGCTCGGAGGGTTCGTGCTGGCGGGCGCGATGTCATGCTCAACTGCTCCTCAGCCGTTTTTGGTTCACGGTCCGGGTACGACCGGCAGCGAGGTTCCGACCCTGGAGTTTCTTGAACCGATAGACAACTTTACACGAGGGCAAGGCGACCGCTTCGTGATCAGATGGGTTGACACGGACCGCGACTCCAACGCCCAAATAAGTTTCCACCTGGTCAACAGCGTGACGAACGATTCGATCACCTTGGTGGAGGGTATCGACGAGAACTTCTTGACCGGACCGGATTCGCATTCGGTATCAACCGAGCTTCTTCCGGTGGGCACCTACTTCCTGCAGGGTATCATCGACGACGGGGTGAACAGTCCGGTGACGGTCTTCGCCACGACAGAAGACACAGCCAGCGAGCGTGTCATTCTGACGATCACTCCCGAAGGTGCCGCTCCGCCGACCGTTCCGCCGATCGTCGCCGTTGTGGAGCCATCGTTCAACTTGAGTGTCGCTCAGGATGACGCACTGGTAGTCGTGGTTCAGCCAACCGACGAGGTTATTGACCCGGGCAACCTGCCCTTGAATCCGACGCCATATGACCCGGACAGCCCGGTCACGTTGTATGTCGTTCTCGACTTCGATCGGGATCCGAAGAACGATGACCCGGCAAACCCGCAGACAGACTCAAGCGGTAATCCCCTGGACATCATAGTCTTGCAGAGTCGTTCGATTGAACTGGGACTCTCCGAGGCAATCTCGTTTGAAATCCAGATTGACCTTTCTGATGTTCCTCCTCGCGCCGCCGGTGAGCCGTACTACGTGCGTGCGACTGTCGATGATCTTAACAACCCGAGGGTCCACCAGTATGCGAAGGGGACGATCAACGTTGTGGATTTCGCGGCTGGTGTCGTGGACCTCTCCCAGATCGGAAAGACTAAGTCAGGCGCCAAGTTCTACGGATTCACTCCCGGTGCGAACCTGGGATCGACGGCTTCTGGCGTTTCGGACTTCGACGACGACGGCGTTGCCGATTTCGTTCTTGTCGCCCAGTACGGTAACTCGCGTAACTACGGCCTGATCGGTGAAGCGTACCTCATTTACGGTGTGGACCAGACACGTTTCGGTGGGGCGATCGCGGCTAACTCCGTGAGCGAGGACATTGCGGGAGCGATCTTCGAAGCACCTCCGGTCCGAAACACCGTGATCGACGGGGACGACGGATCGACGCTCGGAATCACCGATGTTGATTGGATCCCGGACGTCTCTGGAGACGGAAGGCCTGAGATTATCTTCGGCCTGCCTCATGTCCACGGAGCCGTGGAGCCCATGGACTATGATGCCGGTGACGAGGGTGCACAGGGCGGCGACGACGGCGACAATGTTGCAATGACATTCCGCAAAGGACTGATTACCCAAGCCATCAATTCCGAGGACCCCGAGGATGTGTCCTTCATCTATAGCGACGTTGAGGATACGACGATTAGCAGCGCTTTCCCCAATACTCGCTTCGGGTCGGCTGATCTTCGTTGGCAGGATTACGGAGATGGGCAACGTGAATGGGTGCTGATCAAGTTCGGTGGCATTCTGGATGAAATCCCCGATTCCGTTTCGCAGATTGAGATTCCCAGTGTGCAGGCCAACTTGAGCATGCGCGTGTTCAACACTGGTGGTCAGGGGACGGTGTTCCAGTGCTTTACAGATTTTGATGCGCAGACAACGTACGCCACGTTTGCTGAAAACGGAGGCGATCCCGAGGTGGATGTCGATTATGATCCCGGTGACGCTGTTGCCGGATCAGGATTGGGTTCGTTTGACGGTTCATCCGCTGACGTCTTGTCGGTTGACATTTCCGATGTCGTTCGGCAGCTTCTTGATCGTGAATTGGTTGCGTACAATAACGAGATCCGTTTGCTGATCGCTCCGGGTGAGGACGACGAAGGTCTTGATGATACGCAACTACGTTCCAGCGAATGGAGCACGCAGCCCGACGAACGTCCGACTCTTACGATTACCTACCAGCGGCTGGCCGATTTCTCGAGGACCGGGTGTTACCCGGACGATCTGGCCAACAACCAGACGACTGACGATCCCGACCCTGACCATCAGTGGTTCGCCGGTGGGATGGCCGCTGTCCTGCACAGCCAGAACCGCGATAACGACAATGTCTTCGGCATGATGGTTCCAGGTACTGATGACACGCAGACCGTTAATCCGCAGGGCATCGATCCTCGCCGCCTTGCTGAGACGGTGGTTGCCCTCGAGTTGGTCGGGCAAGAGAACGTGCAACTGGACCGGGAGGGTTTCGCCCTGCTGGAACCGGAGATCCGAGTGCGGGCGGACAACGCACGTGCCGATGTGCTCGGGAGTGACACGCGAGAGAGCGGCCACATATCCGGCGTCAGGTTCGTCGGCGGATGGTACGACAGCGTCGACGCCCGATTGCTGAACCAGGGTCCTCGTACGGGCTTGTTTGGATCGAGTGTCTCTTCGATCGGCGACTTGAACAACGACGGTCTGAGCGAGTTCATCTTCTCCGCTCCTAATAACGAGCGCTACCTGGAGGATCTGGAGGAGAAATTCGGTGTGCAGTCCACACATCTCGCGTCGACTGGTTTGTTGGGGAGCATCTTCGTCATTCCGGGAGCCAACTACAACACAACCCTGGGGCGCGAGTTGAACTCTACAGGGGACGGAGCCAACGCCAACAGCGTGATTCCGACGATAGATCAGTATCGTTGGCCCAGCATGGGCTTTGGTTCGTGCACCAGAGGCGATGATCGCACTGGTCCGGTGATTCCGAGCGACTCGTTCGAGATCTTCGCGGAGGACATGGATGATAAGCTAGGAGGCGCGCAGTCTGCCGGCGACTTCAACCAGGACGGACTTGACGACATTCTCTGTGGCGCCCCCAACAACAACCGGGATGGGCGGGAAGACTTGACAACGACTCGCCCGGACACTGGGGCAACTTACATATTGTACGGTAGTAACGTGGGCAGCGACTACCACCTGGACAATGCCGACGACCCGGTGTTGAGGGCGCCGATGATGCGGATTCGGGGCACGAATCCCTATGACAGAATCGGTTGGCGCCAGGAGACTGGTCTGGACGTCAATGGCGACCGGATCGACGATGTTTTCATCTCGTCACCGTTTACCGATTTCGGTGGTGTTGTTCGGACGAGCTGTGCCAACGATTTTAACGGTGACGGAGAAATCGACTTCCGCGATTTGCAGCTCACCGATTTCACCAATTGCCAGCAGATCGGTGGTGACTACGTCTTCAGCGACGATCCTTGTATCGCTTTCGACTACGACTACGACCACGATGTGGATGCCGACGACGCAGCCGTTTTTCTGGACCTCTATGATGGAGAGCCGGACGCGTGTGAGAACCTTGTGGAGAACGGCTTTGTGGCGATTATCTTCGGTGGCGTGTTCCTCGATGGTGACCGTAGCCTCAGCCAGATTGCCACGAGCGATCTGCCCGGGACCGTATTTTACGGTTCTGCGGCTGGTCACCGGGCAGGATATGACGTCAGTTCAGCCGGTGACTTCAACCAGGACGGATTCGGCGACCTTCTGATCGCCGCTCCCGGTGTGACCTGGACAGACGACAACGGGCGAGACCGTCTCGGGGTTGTCTATCTGATCTTCGGCGGGCCTCACCTGGACAACAAGAAATTCAATCTGTCCCAAGTGGGCACGGATGATCTGCGGGGGATTGTGTTCACCAGTCCATACGTCAAGGGGCGCCCCAATGAGGCGGCACCTGAGCACGTTGCGTTCCTGGGCGACATCAATAACGACGGGTTCGGTGACATCTGCATCGGGAACCCGAAAGCGGACTTCATCGATCTGACGTACCCGCAGGGTCCCGACGCTCCGGGAGACGACCCGTCTGTGGGTCGCCGTAGCGATGCGGGCGACGCGTACATAATCTACGGTAACAACTTCGGCCCCAACCGCGGCATGCCGTAACCGTCGTTGTTCGTCATCCGGCGGTCTGTTGATTCCCAGCGACAGTTGCCGCAGCGGTATAGGGAGAGTCCGTCGCCGTTTTCCGGGAGCCGCCGATTCGCCAGCAGTTCTTGGGGATGTGCCTCGGTGGACGGCGTGCTGCCGGCAGCCGTTGAACACCAACCACAACCGACCTATAATACCCGCCCCGCGTTGGAGGATAGACGCGGGCGGCCCGCACGCGGACGGCTTGTCGTGACGTCTGCGGTGCGGTCTGATTCCTTGATTCCCGCGGAAGAACTCTCATGAAACGGATTAATTTGCTGGACCTTGCTGGGGAGTACGAACTGTTCGCGGACGAGGTCCGCCGGACTGCTAACGACGTTCTTGATAGCCAGCAGTTTGTCAACGGTCCTGCCGTTGGTGAGCTGGAGCAAGCGCTCGCCAGTCGGCTGGACGCCGGGCACGCGGTGGCTGTGAGCAGCGGGACGGACGCACTACTGTGTTCGTTGATGGCGCTGGGCGTGGGGGTAGGGGACGAAGTGATCCTGCCGACGTTTACATTCATTGCGACCGCCGGTGTTGTTGCCCGCTCAGGTGCCACGCCGGTTTTCGTCGATATCGACCCTAAGACATTCAACCTCGATCCGGGCCTGTTAGAGAAGGCGATCACACCGAAGACCAAGGCGATTATCGTCGTCCATCTGTTCGGGCAGTGCGCCGAGATGAAGCGGATCAACACTGTCGCTGACTGGCATGAGATTCCGGTGATCGAGGACGCGGCGCAGGCGATCTGCGCCACGTACCACGGTCGGCAGGCATGTACGTTGGGGAAGATAGCTTGTCTGTCGTTCTACCCGACGAAGAACCTCGGCGGGTTCGGAGAGGGCGGGATGGTCCTCACCGGCGACGAGGAGCTTGCGGGCGTCGTTCGCAGCCTGCGTAACCACGGAGAAGCGAAGCAACGTTATGTCTGTGGTCGCGTTGGAGCCAATTTCCGTCTTGACACGATGAAGGCAGCTCTCCTCCTGATCAAGCTCAAGCACCTGAGCGATTTTACCGAGCGTCGGCAGCGCAACGCGAAGCTCTACGACGAATTATTGAAGAACAGTCCGGTGACGCCGCCGTATGTTCCGGAGCACCATAAGCCGGTTTACCATCAGTATTCGATTCTCTGCGAGCAAAGGGACGAGCTGAGGGACCATCTGGCAGAATGCGGCGTCGGGTCAGCCGTTTACTACCCTATCCCGTTGCATTTGCAGGAGTGTTTCAAACCACTGGGGTACAACCCGGGCGACCTGCCTGTTTCTGAGGAGACCGGTAGGAGAATCCTATCGTTGCCGTGTCATCCGATGTTGTCAGAGGACGATGTGCGACACGTTGCCCGTTGCGTGCTCGAGTTTTCCAGGACTTCCATTCCCCAATCAACGGAGGCGTAGGAGATGCGCGTTCTAGTGACCGGTGGAGCTGGATTCCTCGGAAGCCATCTTTGTGATCGTCTCTTGGCGCTGGGCCACGAGGTCATCGCTCTTGATAATCTGTTTACCGGATCAAAAAAGAACATCGTTCACCTGCTGGACAAACCGGAGTTCGAGTTCGTCCGGCACGACGTCGTTCAGCCGATCCTGCTCGAGGTGGATTGGATATTCAACCTTGCGTGCCCGGCTTCACCAGTCCACTACCAGAGTAACCCGGTGAAGACCGTGAAGACGTCAGTGATGGGCGCGCTCAATATGTTAGGTCTCGCCAAGCGCGTAAACTGCCGTATACTCCAGGCTTCCACGAGCGAAATTTACGGCGACCCCACACAACATCCACAAACTGAAAGTTACTGGGGCAACGTCAACACGCTAGGACCAAGAAGCTGCTACGACGAGGGGAAACGTGTCGCGGAGACGCTCATGGTTGACTACCACCGTCAAAATGGCGTCGATATCCGCATCATTCGCATCTTCAACACTTTTGGTCCGCGGATGGCCATCGGTGACGGTCGCGTCGTGTCGAACTTCATAGTCCAGAGTCTCAAAGGCGAGCGGCTCAGCATTTATGGAGATGGAACTCAGACGCGGTGTTTCTGTTACGTGGACGATCTTATCTCGGGTATCGTCGCCGCCATGCAGTATGAGGGTGACGACGCCCACGAGCCGGTCAATCTGGGAAGCACCGACGAACGCTCGATGAACGATCTTGTCGCCGCGATCGGCGAAGCCGTTGGTAAGAAGATCGAGATTGAGTACAAGTCTCTGCCGGCAGATGATCCGGTACGTCGCCGGCCCGACACCACTCGGGCACGTGAGCGGTTGGGATGGGGCCCACAGGTTTCGCTCGTTGACGGGTTACGCAAGACGGTTGACTACTTTCGTAGTGAACTGTGTATTGCCGATTGACTCGTTGGTCTGACCACACTCCCATAGGCTCTCGTTGCGTTACATCAAGAGACTATCTCAGCGGACGGCGGAGGTTTCGTGCGTACAAAAAAAGGCCAACGCCCGCGGGCGGGCGCCGGCCAGGTTCGCGGCCACAACGTGTGGCTGCGAGAACGTAGGACGCCTGATTTTAGCAGATGCGGTAGAGCAGATTCAACATGTAATCGTGGTAGATATGCATGTGATTTGCAGGTGGCCGATAAGTATGGTCTGCACGTTTCTGGAAGACAGCCACGGCGAGTATGACGTTTAGAGTGGAACGTCCTATAACAACCTCTGTGGCTGCCGGAAAGAGGTGATGGCGGTTGTCAGTCCACAAGATGGCCGTCGTCCCCGACTTAGGACGACGCGACGCATGTGCCGATGCGAGCGGCACACCGGGTACGTATCGAGTGCGACCGGCGGCGTTCCGCCACTATTCATGTTGAGCAAGCCACGGACGAACCGTCTGCGCGGGACAGGCAGTTGAACACATTGCCAGTGCCACATATTGGCATACATCATGCTCAATGTGCTTTGCTCCGCGCGGTGAGTGAGGATCCGCAGTGGCTTACGTCTGAATCATGGTGCGAGTTTCACGTCGGCGATTCACCGTCGTTCTGGAACGGGTCAGGTCGGCCTGTTCGGGTCATTGTCGTTTTTCCGAAGGCTGTTGAGATTTCGTCGGGGCTGCTTACACTCGCGATCTGTCTAAATCGCGGCGCCACCGGAGCCTCCACGGCGCCGGAGTGTTCCCGGTTGCAAAACAGCGCTGGGGGAGCGAACAGTCCTTTGGGAGTTAGAGCAAGCTCTATCCGATTATAGCGTCCGATCGTTGGCGTCCACCCGGCGTCCATCGACCCTGACTGCTACCTTTGGCCAGGTCATGCTGTAGCACTATTTCGTTGAACGACCAAGTTGCTCGCAGATGAGATCGGCCACGCGTATGCCTGACAGGAGCATACCCCCGAAGATCGGCCCCATTCGAGGTCCGCCAACCGCGGCGCAGACACTCATTCCTGAAACCCAAAGCCCCGGGTATACCTCAGCGACCTTGTTGGCTACGAAGTCCTCTCCTGACGCTGCGTCCATCGGGCCCTCGCAGGTGTCGTCGAAGGCGGAACCCTGCAGCAACCCACGCCCCCGGAGAGTCTGTACGACGGCTGCTTCATGGCCGGTGCCGTCGATGACCGCCTTTGCAGAAAACGTGATTGGGTCGACAGGAAGCGAATCGCCGACCAGGGAACGGTTCACGACCACTCCCACGACGCGCCCTTTGTGAACGCATACATCTTGAACGGTCATCAGGTTGAACAGGACAGCTCCCGACTTGAGCGCCTTGAAGCAGAGACCGACGGCCAGTTCGACGGAATCGACCGTGTAGAATCCGTCTCCCACAAGCTGGCAGCCAACCCCCAATCCCTTGAGCAGGGGTAACACGTTCTCCTGAATGACGACCTCGTTCATGGCCATCCCGCCGCCCCAAATACCTCCGCCGGGTGAGAGTCGCTTCTCGATAATCGTCACTTTCAGGCCTTTGTCTGCAAGACACTGGGCAGCCGTCATACCGGCTGGACCGGCTCCTACGATGAGAACATCGCTCTCGATTCTGTCCAGCAGCTTCTTGGCATATGTGCCCACGATAGCCTTGGAAATCACTGTCTCGTCGAATCTGGGCATTGATCTATCACTCCCCGAGAAAAAGGTGTTAACTTGCCGTGCGCGAGCGTCGTGGCCGCGTGATAATCTCCAGGTCGGTCTCGCTTCCGATACTCGTGACGGGAATAGGCTTCCCCACGTCGGGAGCGAAAGACCTCCGCACCGGTTGATCGTGCAGAGATAGCCTCTGAGCGTCTGGGAGGGAAGGGGCAAAATGCGTGCCAGACACGTCAATCCGAAGGTTGTCTGCCGTAACCGTTGCAAAACACGGAGCTTATGACAATCCGGCGTTTGTCTCTTGGTTGCGGTTGACTGCTGCGAATCTGTTGTGAAGCAGGTCTTAAGGAGATTGCGGGGAGACGACGTTGTCTGGGACAGCTATCAGTTTCCAGCTTTCGGCCATCAGTCGTCAGGTATTGGTGAGAGGTGTGTCTGGGACTTCGGTGTCTGCTATCGCGCTTACTTCAGCGATTCCGTCGGTGGGTAGCACCTTATCAAGCCATCGCCGGGCTCGGTATGTTTGAAGTCAGGCGGGGCGGGCGACGGAAAACTCGTCATGAAAACCGACGCCCGCCCACACACCATGACATTGGGAACTCGTGTCAGAAAGCACTCAAATCCTCATCGCTGTCCAGTGACATGAAGTCTTCGGATGATCCGCCATTGGTCTTCGACTCCACCTCTCCATGTCCGCCAGTCGAGGACCCCACCTGCACAGTGTCGCGCTTCTTAGGGCGGGCTATGTTTGTTGTGTGCTGCCCTGCGGTAGTGTGCGTCGAAGTGGACCTGGTGGTCTGTTTGCCTGTTCCGCCGACCATGTCTGACAATTCGTCCACCATGCCCTTGACCTGCTGGGCCTGGGCGGACAGCTCTTCGGCGGCCGACGCGGATTCCTCAGCCCCGGCGGCGTTTTGCTGGGTCACCTTGTCCATCTGAGAGACGGCTGTGTTGACCTGGTCCACGCCCTGGGCTTGCTCCTCAGAAGCCTGGGTGATGCCGCTGATAAGGTCAGTAACCTTGGTCACATCTTGGACGATCATGCCCAACGCCTTGCCAACGCCGGTCGCCACTTCGGTGCCTTCCTTGGCTGCGTTGACCGATCCCTCGATCAGTTCGGTGGTTTCTCGGGCTGCCGTTGCGGAACGCTGAGCCAGCGTACGAACTTCGTCCGCGACAACGGCGAACCCCTTTCCGTGCTCACCGGCGCGGGCGGCTTCGACGGCTGCGTTGAGCGCCAACAGGTTGGTCTGGAAGGCGATCTCTTCGATAACCTTGATGACCTTGCTGATCTGACCTGAGGATTCGTTGATGGCATCCATGGCCGTATTCAACTGTCCCATGGTGCTGTTGCCTTCTTCGGCAGCCCCTTTCGCCTGACTGCTGAACTGGTCCGCCTGCTTGGCGTTCTCAGCGTTTGTTCGCGTCATCGCTGCCATCTGCTCAAGAGCCGAGCTGGTTTCCTCCAGCGACGACGCTTGTTCGCTGGCGCCCTCAGCCAACTGTTGTGAGGCGGAGGACACCTGCCCTGCCGCGTCGTTGACCTGGTCCGCTCCCTCGTTAAGCCCGGTGATGATCCTGGTGAGAGTCTTGATTATTCCTCGGGCGATGAAAAACGCCAGAAACACTCCAAAGACGATAGCGATAACGCCCACGACGGTGACGTTGCGTTTGGTACTCTGGGCGGAGGCCAACATCACCTCATCTGTCATCACGTTGGCTTTAACCTCTTCGCGGATCTTGTTGAGCAAGTGCTGTGTCTTATCGAGGCTTGGCTTGGTCTTTGTGGCAAAGATGGCGTTTGCCTCGATCGCCGCATCCTGAAGTTCTGTCTCGGCATCGATTGCCTCATCGAAATGTGTCTTCAGCTCGGCCAGTGTCGTTTGTGTTTCAGTTTGGAAGGTCTCCACCGCCGCGGGGAAGTCGAGGGTTGTTACGAACTGCTCGATCTTCAAGGCGGTCTTGTGAAGATGGGCGTGAGGTTCGCGACAAGCATCGAGGGCTGTCTTGAATTCGGGGAATTCCGAGCAGAGCTTGACTGTGGCCGGATCAGCAAGAAACTTCCCGAATTCACACTTGGCGGGGTCGGTCTGAACACCGAGCGAGAACCGCTCACCGGAGGCAAACTCGTCCGCGCGGGCCAGTAAAGCCGCATCGGTCTCGTCCAGGAATACGCCAGTGCCGACGATCCAACCCCACGGCTCGTAGAGCCTCACATATGATATCTTAGGGACAGCCTCGTCGCTACCGTATTTGGGCCAGTGATAGGTCACGAAACCAGAGTCGCCATTCTGGCAGACTCTCACCATTTCCAAGAACAGTTTCTTGCCGTTTGGATCAGCGCTCTCACTGAGGTCCTTGCCATCCAACTCCGGCTTATAGGGGTGCATGACCATGCGAGGATGGGTATCGTTGATCCAGAGGTAGTCCTTGCCCTCCGAGCCATAGCGCATCGCCTTGATCGTCTTGATCGCTGCTTGCTTTCGAACCTCGGTGTCGCCGAGGGACTCGTCTTCGGCGCAACTGACGATACTTGAGTAGGCTTGGTCGACGGCGTTTCGGGTAAGTGTCTGATACGCGTTGAGCCCGGTGGCCTCGTTAGCCAGCGCGTTTGAACACTGTCCCGCCCACGCCAGGTGGTCCCCCCAGCGCCTGGACATGGCCAACACCAGACCCGGATGAGGCTGGCGGAACTTCTCTCCCAATTCGACGGCCGAGGCGTGCAGATCGGCGTGGTACTGCTCGATCTCTTTGAGCATCGGTGCGATCGAGGGAATCTGCTTTTCGGCCTCCTGGCGACCCTCGCCGTAGAGCCACTTGCCGAACCCGCACTGGTGATCGTCTGTTTGGACGGCCAGTTCGGTGACGGTGTCGTCGGTCAACAGGGCGCTGACCTTGTTGGCCCAGTTGAGGTGGTCCACCTCCTTCTGGGCGAGACTGCCGTCGAGCTGGTTGCCGGTGATGACCTCGCTGGCGTTGGCGACAATCCCACCGACACCGGTGTAGGATAGCGTGCCCAAGGCTGCGAGCAGAACTACCATCGCTCCGAATCCCAAGGCCATCTTCTTGCCTACTGTCAGGTCCCTCAACATCGCTATCGCTCCTACCTTACCATGTGAGAATCTGATCTAACGGCGGAGATGCTGTTCGGGTTGTGAGGCTCGGTCCAGTCAGAGAAACTATCCCCACGTGGGCAGCCGGGCTGAGCCTCTCGTGACGCGCTCTCGCGACAACACTACGGCAGCGTCCTACCCAACATCCCCTAAGCACGACCACAGGGACTATCGTGCGAAACACGGTTTCACCTGAGGTTAAAGCGGTTCTGAGACCCACGCTGGACCTGAGCAGTTTCATTGCGAACAGTTTATCGGAGCCGTGTGCACGAGCTGTGAACAAACCAGTACACTAACGCTAGAACAAGTTCTACTTTGTCATAGCGTCGGGAAGTCGGTTTCTTCTTGAGAGACTTCCAGTCCGGACGCTACAAGATGGTTGAGACTGCTATAGATGAGAAGCTGAGGGGTGAGTATGGGTTATCTCAAGGTGCCCCGGAGCCCCGAGCATGTACGCGGCGTTTGGGTCTGAGGATTCTCCCGTCGGAGCAAGCAGGACAGGTGGCCGGGCTGAAGGCGGGTCCACCTACCGCTCACCCGTAGCAGATGGTACAGGTAGGTTATCGACCCGTCCTGACTACGTCTTGCGGGGCATCAGATCGAGTACGTCCTTGCGGACCTCACGGTGGGTCAGACCAAGAGCTCTCAGTGCCTTGTTGGCGACACTTCCACGTTCCTTGAGGAGTGCGAGGAGCAGATGTTCGGTGCATACCTCCGGCGCGTCGAGCTTTTGACACTGTTCGATAGCGCTGGCTATTACGTTCTTGAAGTGGGGCGTTCCCGGAAGTCGCCCGAAGACCCAGGTTTCCTCTTTGCTCTTCTGGACGATCTTGTCGACCTCGTCGCGAAGTTGTTTGACCGTGATGCCGCGATTGGTGAGAACGGCGGCACCGATGCCCGTACCCTCGCGCTGAATCGCGAGAAGAACGTGTTCGGTTCCGACGTACTCCTCGTCGTATTCCCGCGCGATCTCGTTAGCCAGCTTGATGACGGCGGCTACTCGATGGCTTGATTTCGGTAGCATCTGCCCTCCGATCCGTGAAACGCAGACCCGCTTACGGCGTGTCCGTTCGTTCAACCGCCGCGCCAGCCCCGGAAGAACCCTGGGGCGGGCGACCTCTCGACGCTAGATAATCATAACCGAGGCTGACGACTGCCACAATGATGGCTGTGATCAGCGTGATCTTGACTATTCGCAGGCGATTGGCGATCTCGCGATCCCGCCATTCTCCGAGTCGATGGTCGATTTCGTCGAGTTTTCGATCGATACGCTGTTCGATGTCGTCGAGTTTCTGTTCGACGTATTGGTCCGCGACGCCGCGGAGCTTCCTGGCGATTCCACCGACGACGCCCGCTTCCTCGATGTCTTCTTTGAGGGAGGCTTCACCGTCGGGCTCCGGTAGGAAACGATAGGCGTCGCCTTTGTCCTCTTTTTCGAACCACTGGGAAACCACAGAGCCTACCAGAGATCGCCGCTTACGCCGCATCCTGGTCCACAGACCCTCGCTCCGGCGGAGGCGTTTCTCAATCGTTTCGCGGGGGTCGTCATCTGTCAGCGCGACACCCCGGAGACTTGCCAGCGCTCGAACGCCCCGTTCGGAAAGCCCATCAAAACGGACCTTGGTAATCTGCGAAATCCGGCTGGCGAGGACCTCCTTGCCGGCGGATCGGCGTACCGGAAGGCGCGCCCACACCACGATGTCAAGCAGGGCGTCGCGGTCGATCCCCAACAGCAATTCCTGACGCTCGCGAATCAGACGCAGCAATTCGCCGCGGGGCGTGTCCGGGTCGACCAGCAGACCGAGTTCACCACCATAATGGGCCAACTCGTCGTCCGGCAACTCTGAGAGCGACGGCGAAGAACTTGTGAGGTGATGGTCCATGTTCGGACGCTCATTCTAGAATGTTTTTGGTTTTTGTATAGCGGTCGGTTTCCTGCATCGCCGGGCAGAAAAGCACCGTTGGACCGCGGCACAAATCGAGTGTTCCATCACACGTGTTTCCGCGGATCATCCGGACCGCGCCCGTCAGGAAGCGGCCGCCTTCTGCGGCTGTCATTTCTTGCGTCGCCGCTCCCTCACGGTTGCGGTTCGGCTCCGTGAGCGCCTGCCACAACACACAGCTCCGGGTGTGATATATCACTAGAGCTCGCCCTATCGCCAGTGGCGGTGCAGCAACAGGATAAACACCACGAGAAGTAACGCGATTTGCAGCAGGTCCCATGCGAAACGGCGGAACCTGACCCGTAACATCTGGATGAGAAGATACTGGCGCAGCAGTCCCCGGGCCCTCGGATCACCGAATCCGATGTACTGAAGGCGCCAGATGAACGTGACCAAACGCACGGTGGCGTAGCTGCCGACCAGCACACTCAGCAGAAACCGGTAGAAATCGAAAAGGTCGAATCCGGACACTGTCCGTCTCCCGCGTTTTCTGGTTCGCTATTCGCCACGCTGCCTGTGGACCACGGTGTTATAACACAATCGGTCCAAACGTATCATCCGGAATCGAGAAACTTATGGACGACACCGACGGGCGACACCAACGATTGGACGCTGCGATTGAATAGGGCTTGCTCTAGTCCTTGTACCGTTCACCCTGTTCGACGCCCTCGATTCGCGGGGCGCCGCGATACTCGATCTCCTGACTCCGGAAGTCCTCCATGCCCACCGGTTCGGGGAAGGCCAAGGAGACGTCCCATTGCGGATCGAGCGAGTCGCACAGTTGGTCGACGTAGGGTTTGATGTCATCGTAGACCATCTGTCGGGTTTCCAGATCCAGGGCTTTGTACAAGCGGGCCTTGGCAAGAGCGTCGATCTGCACATCGGTCAGGTACATTCTGATGACGTCTCGTCTGAGGATCTTGATCGGCTGAATCTTGCGGCGTTCGTTGATGTCCCGCGTGGTGTCCGCCATCCAGTAGTCGTAGCTGGTCTTGGCGTGCTTCATGGTCTGGAGGCTTTGACGGTTCTGTCCCAGCGAAAGTTCCTTGAGGGATTTGCGGATGAAACTGCGGATGATGGCGATGGCCTGTTTGTAGGTTTGCAGTTGGGAGATGGTGTTTCCGATTACGAACTGATCTACGCCGGCGGTGTACATCTCCTGAAAAGAGCCGTCTGGATGAGGATTGTTCTCCCGGAGCCAGGTGTAGTATTCCTCCGCGAGTTTGCGGTTTTCTTCGCCGCCTTCATAGTAGAGCAGTTCTATCCAATCGTGCATGTGTGAAACGAAGCCGTTGAAGAAGCTCGTGCCCTTGATGCCGATTTTGGGGTCCCAGTCGGGGTCGTCGGACCACTGCTCCGCAGCCAGGCGAAGGTAGACGTCGTGCAAGTAAGGAATGTATCTGACGTCGGTGGTCTCTTCGACGTATGAGCTGAACGGGTCGTCGAAGTCGGGAGTGCAGATGATCTTGCCCCGGACGACCATGCCGTGGAGCGAGTACGCGACCAGTCGGGCGGTGTTCATCGAGTTGGTCGCGCTGTTAGCTTTACGCCCCTTGGATACTTCGTTGCCCCTGCTGGACCAGTACAGGGAATGGGCGAACGGCGAGCGCCAATCGAGCGGACCATACTGGGTGGCCATCATGTCGTACATATAGTCGAGGTCGAACTTGAGCTTATTGCGCATCACGTCGGAACGGATCGCGGAGAGAAGAAGGTCTACGGAATCCGCAAGCTCAGGATCACGGAGGATTTTTAAAGTGCGGCTATCGGGCGTGTCTTCTTGCTCGTTTTGTGCCTTGATCAGATCAGATCGGGTCAGTTCGGGACGGATGTGGCGGGCGACGAACTCCAGCAGATCCTCATCGGGCTTGAACCCCACCGCCGCCAGCCGTTCAACCACATCAGCAATCGGCGGATCGGTGGCAATGAGTTGCTTCAGGTCGCGGGGTGCGTCCACGACTTTCTTGAACCACTCGTAATATTCCCTGTCGGTCAGGGTGACGGGTTGAGCCCCGAGGATGCCCTCTATCTCCACGGCGAGCGCCCGACGGTAGGTGCGGTGCTCATCGTCCAGAAAGTCGCCCATTTTATGCCAGTACGTCCATGCGAGCTGTTTGTAGATACCGATTGATTTCGGGTTGAACTGCAAGCCTTCGTCGCGTAGGAGCGTGATACCGTTTCTTATCCACTGCCATCGTCCCTCTGAGGTAAACTGGCAGACGGAGATGTTGTACGCCATGTTCCACGATGCGTTTATCCAAGCCTCCGGGAACCTTGGCTGGAGTTTGCAGACGGTCAGGTGCAGCGAGAGGGCCTCATAAGTCTTTCCCTGCTCCTTGAGGCGGTCCGCACGGATGGATGCCCAGTCGATCGCCAGAGCGCGAAACGTGCCCAGCTTGCCCAGCAAGGCGATATCCGGAGGTAGTCCCTTGACGGTGGCCGGGTCGATGACCAGTTGGTGTTGCTTCCGCATTTCGTTGATCGGGCGGATGAGTAGACCGGCTCCGAAGAAGCATGTAATGGCAATGACAATGGCTGTCACTTGAACCGCGCGTTCGCGGTGCTGGGCGGCGCGACGTGCCCGCAGGTGTTCCGGCAGTTCATAGCTGAGAATCTCAGACATCGTTTCTTACCGACTTATGGGTTCTTGCCGCTGCTGTTTGATAGACGTTTATCATCCGCGATCATCTACACCGACACCTCCGCCACTTCACGGCGATGGAAAAGAAGAACGGCCAGCCCGAGCACGGCGAATGTTTGAACGAACACCAGAACGCCGACACCCTGGAGAACCCAAGCCAAGGAGACGTTGTGGCCGCTGACGAACGTCTCAACGCCGTCGTAATAGGCGAAATCCGGGATGATATATGTTACCACACGGTATAGATGGGAGGCCGCGATAACGGCGAAGTCCTCCAGCGACTCGGTGGCGAAGAAACTCGACCGTGTGGTCCAGTCCATCGATTCCATGATAAAGGAGCGCGTGCCCGCCAGCACATAGATGGTGAACGAGGCCAGGCACGCTACCGGGAATGAGAACACGCTGGCCATCAGAATCCCAACAGCTGCCAGGAACATCAGCTTGCACATCATCAGGATAAGCAGGCGGAGCAGGTTGCCCTCGAAGGACCCGACGACAAAGAGCACCTCGACCTCGTCTTTCGACAGAAACTCGATGATGTTGGGGGCTTGTCGCTCGCCGGGGAATGGATTCTCGTTGTGGAACTCGACAGAGAGAGTATGGTCCGGCGCGACGCATTCCGCCGGAACGGAGATCGTATGGAACCGCCCGACGACGTGCTGAGTGGGGATCGCAACCACTGGCGTTCCCTTCTCGGGGTTACCGAAGATCCAGTAGGAACGGTATATCTCGTCGGCTGGATAGCGGGTTATCCGCGTGTAGTAGCGAACCTGAACGTGGTTGCCGGGCGACCTGTCACACAGCACGTTGTGAAAAGCAAACTGCCTCGCGCCAAGCGGCGGCACCACGCGCCACCTGGCAGTCAGCTTCTCTTTAAGGAGGGCCCTCTCAGCTTGCGGGTCAAAGTCGAGTCGCAACTCGTACTTGCCCTCCTCGAGGTTGCGCTCGAACAGGATATCGGCTCCGCGATCGAAGTCGGGGGTCTTCCATGGCAGGGCGTGGCGGGCGATGAGGACTTCATCTTCAAGCTGGGCTACATCGTATCGGTCGTCGGAAGGCGGATAGGCGACTTTGATATAATGGACCATTCCGTACACCAGCGCACCGGTGAAGCACAGGAAGAAGATGTTGAAGATGGTGATACCGGCCCATTTGCCGACGATGAACTGCCAGCGAGGGAGCGGCTTGGTCATGAGAGTGAGAATCTGCCGTTTGGACAGCTCATCCGAAAGCGAACGGGACATGAAGATCGTGAGCATTCCCAACAACAATGCCGTAGCCGTCAGGCTGTATGACATGAAGCTCCGAACCCTGCCGGTCAAAGAGCTGTCACCCGATATGGAAAAGGGCAGACCCAGCACGATGATCCCGATCAGCACCAGGAAGACCAGAGCGATCTTCATCCGAATGCCCTCGGCGATCGTGTGTCGCGCAACAGCCCAGATTCTCGACACGATCAGTCCTCGTTCTCTTTGGGGTCTGCTTGATCGATAAGAGAGTCGATCACGCGCTTGTCCGCCCGGGGGGTGGGCCTGGGTCCTTCGTTGTCGGCCTTCTCTTCCCTTGCCTGCTCGCCGTCCTCCTGCTCCGGAGTCGCTTCGGTGCCCATTAGCTGTTCTATCACCTCCCGGGATTGCTCAACCTCGGGCTCGGGCGGTTTGAACTCCTCTATCGGCAACGGTTCGCTACCGGAAGAAGCCGTTACGAGTGATTCCACGATTTCGTGTGTCGAGGCTTCGGTTGCCTTGGCCAGGAAATCGGGCACCGCTCCGCCGGCCCGAGCGCCGGAAGTCTGGACGCGGGCGGCTTGAGCTTCCTCGACGATCTTGAGGAAGAAGTCTTCGAGCTTCGCTCGCGGGTGGGTGACGTCAAGGATGTCCTTGTTCTCCAAACGCCGGACCAGATCACGAAGCCGTTCGAGCGTCTCTTGTGAAAGTGCCGGTGTGGTTATCTGGGTCACGTCACGATCGGACAGCAGTTCGCCGATGTCGCCGGCTGCCCGCTGTTGCCCGCCGTAGAGAATGGTCACCCGATCACAAACGTCCTCAACATCGGAAAGGACGTGGGACGACAGGAGGATAGTCTTCCCCTTGGCACCCAGTGCCCGGATGACGTCTTTCATCTGGCGAGTTCCGATGGGGTCCAGACCGGCTGTCGGCTCATCGAGGATCAGAAATTCCGGGTCGTTCACCAGGGCCTGGGCAAGCCCGATGCGGCGGGCCATCCCCTTGCTGTATTCTCCTATGCGGCGTTTCGCTTCGTGCTTAAGCCCCACCATTTCCAGCAGCTTTTCGGTTCGCTCCTGTCGGATGGAGACGGGCAGTCGAAACAGTTTTCCGTAGTAATCGAGGGTCTCGCGGGCGACGAGGAAGGGGTAGAGGTAGGTTTCCTCGGGCAGAAAGCCGATCCGCGATTTGACCGCGACGTCAGTCGGCGATTTGCCGAAAAGCGAGATGCGCCCTCTGGTCGGATACAGCAACCCCAGGAGCATCTTGATGGTCGTGCTCTTCCCTGAACCGTTCGGACCCAACAGCCCGAAAACCTCACCAGGTCGTATTTCCAGGTTGAGATCCTTGACGGCCTCCACCTTGGGGCGACGCCAGAAATCTCTGAACGTCTTGCACAGACCCGCCGTCTGGACCACCGGTAGCAGCTTCTTAGCCATTTGCCCTACTCGCTGTCGCCGCAACAACCCTGCCCACAGGCCCCGTCTGTCCAGGGGCGGCGGGCAGTTGAGAAGACCGAAACAGATACCGTATCGCTCAGTCCTCTACCCTTCGAACAACCCGACGGGCACCTGGTAATCGTCATTGAGCTCCTTGGTGACGTCGGACTTCTCTTTCTGCATTTGGATGGCTTCGTCTATGCGGCTTTGCTCGGGATCGCGCGCAAGCTGAAGGCGTAACTGCCCCACGCCCCAAGGTCTGTACATCTTGACGATGTGCCTGTTGCTGAGGATTCGCTGCCTGCTCTCCTCCCACAACCTGGCAATCAAGAGGCGGGAATTACGTCGATATTGGGGCAGCAGCGTCCGGTAGAGCTCCACATCACCCTGCATCTCGCCGACGATCCTCGCATGATAAGCGCCCGCCTGCTTGATCATCTCGCCCGTACGACCTTCGGTTTCGTTGGTCAGCACGTCGTCGATCTCGCCTTGGATCGAGGCTAGCATCTCCGCGTCATCCTCGGACCTGTCCAGCCTTCTGAACAACTCTTCGAACCGTCTGTGTGCCATGCCGGCAGCGTTGTTGAGCAGTTGTTCCTTGTCACGCCGGGCCCTTTGGATGGTCGCCTGTTTTCTATTTTCAGCCGCCTGAGTCGCGTTGAACGCGGCACGCACCTGAATCGGCGGTGTGAAGAGGCTCATCTCGATCGAGTCCACGAAAAGCCCGCTGGAGATGGAGCGGAGGCGCCGGTTGATCTGCACCTTCATGGCTTCCTGTGTGTCGGCGACTTTGGTGCGGATCACCTCCTCAGCCGTCATCGTGCTTGCGACGTGTATGCCGGCAGTTTCGACGATGGTCTTGATGAGTTCCTCAGCCGCCTCGACCTGGTCGCCCTTGATGTTGCTGATGTAATCAGATACGTCCTGGAAGCGATAGGTGACTCTCCATTGCACATGGACTAGTCCCTGGTCAGAGGTCATTAATGCCCCGTCCAGAACCGGGTTGAGCCCCCTGGTCAACCCTCGCGATATGAAGTCCAGGTCCTTGCCTTTCTCGTGATCCCGCCGGTGGAAGTTGTGGCTATCTATGGTTGACGTGCTGGCCTTCTTGGTCGGTAGGACGAGAATCTGCTCGAGTGGAAAAGGCCAGGCCTTCACCATACCCGCATCGTGAACCCCGGGCAAGAGCCTTCCCAACCGGAGACGGATCGCCTGCTCGTGACTCTCGATGCAGAGAATGTTCGAGAAACAGTACGACACGGCGAGCACGACCAGGATGATCTTGAGGATAACGAAGCTCACGCGCAACGCGTCAGAGAGCGCCTGGTTGGCAGCGTCAAGCGGCTCCTCGATGACGTCGAGATTTCGATGGGCGTGTTCGTCGTGATGTTGATGCATGACGACCTACTCCCCTTGTGGCCCGACGACACCGGAATCAGACGTTTCGTCGTCTTCGCCGGCAGGTTCTTCGGGCAGCCACAGTTTGGCACGCTGCGACGGATCAAAGACACCGAAGGGCGAGTCCTCATCGGTTGTGGACAGGATCAACGTGGCTCGCTGTGACAACGCCCGCTCCGTTGTTCGGAGTTGGTCAAGGTAGATCCGAAGGGCTGGGTATTCCTCGAACTCCTTGTAGTAATCGCCGACAACTCGCTGGGCGTCGTTTTTGATTTGGGCCACTTTTCGCTGGGCGGCCGCGATGATCCGGCTTTCGGTCGCCCGAGCCTGAGCGATGATCTTGCGGGCACGGGCTTCACCCTCGGCTGTGTACTTCGAGGCCTTTCTCTCTTCGTTGGACTTCATCTGCCGGAAAATGTCGGTCGTGACCGACTCGGGTAAACCGAGCTTCTTGATGCCGAAGTCCACTACTTCAATCCCGTAGTTGTCCCGCACATCTCCCGCGACTGCCAGCATGATCTCCTGCTCGATGTCGCGGAGCTTGCGTTTGTCTGGGTCGATCGAAATGAACTCGTCGAGCTCACGCTTGCCCGTGACCGTTTGCTTGTGCGTGATGATGGTGGTCCGCAGCTTCTTCTCGCCGTCCTCCACTCCATCCGGGAAACTCCTGAGGAAGGTCGCCGGATCGGTGATTCGCCACAGCGTGAAAGTCGTCAAGAGGATGTTCCTGCCGTCCTGCGTGCGAGTTTCCTCGGTCTTGTCCTCGAGGATACGCGTCCGCTTGTCGTAGATCACGACGGTTTGGATGGGGCGAGGCCATTTGAACTTGAGACCCGGCTCGACAATCGGTTGGTCGGCCGGCTTGCTCCAGGTCATCTTGATGGCCACCTCGGTGAAACGCACCTCGAACGTGCAGACATAGAGCAGGAAGATGGCAGCCAGGAATGCCGCCGCCAGTTTCGTGCCGATATTCTTCATTGCCGTGTATCTCCCGTTAACCTCTATGGGTTGAGCTTCTCAAGCTCGTCTTCGAGCCCCTCGCGGAGGACGCGGTCGAGACCGGCTTCTGCGCGGTCTTCGTATTCGACAATCACACTCGACGGATCGCCGACGATCAGATACTTGCGCACCAGCTGCAACTGGTTGAAGATCCCCAACCGTTTTCGTGCTGTGTAGAGTTCTTCGGACGCCTGCCATGCTGAGACCTCAGCCCCGAACGTCAGCGTTTTGGCGATGGCGCTGCTGATCTCCCGATTCCGCAAAGCCTGTGCCTCCGCGATGATGGCAGCCGCCTCTCCGCCCAGCGGTAAGATGCCCGGCGGCGGTTCGTCGGTAAGCAACTCGTCCACGCGGCGACGGGCCTCAAGAAGGGCCTGCGGGTCGGTGTCGGGGGCGGATTCCAGCGCATCGCGCTTTAGAATCGCCTCGTCCAGCAACACTGCCAACTCAACCGAACCAGCCGTCGCCGTCAGCGTCTTGTGCGCCAGCCCGACAGCGGTGTTTACCGTCGTCCCCCGGCTTATCTCGGCTGACACGACCGCTTGAAAAGTGGCTGCCACCTTGTCCTTGGGCGGAGGATGAGCGCCGCGGATACCGACAAACACAAGTTCGATACCGAGACTCAGTTCGTCCATGCGACTCTGGAACTTCTCGTGAAGCTCCTTGTTGAACCGCTCACGCCCGGGACCTATCAGTTCGTCAAGATCGACTCCAGCGGCGAAGTCCGAAACAAGCTGGTAGACGACGTCCTCCATCACCTTCTCGGGGCGATCATATCCGAACAGGTATTTCGTGATGTCCTTGATGCGATATTCGATCGGGATCGACACCATGATGAGACTGACGGCCACGCTCTTCCCGGAATCGGTAGAGTCCTGGCGCGGGGAGGCCGACTCCACTTCATCTCCCGTGTTCTGTTCGGGGTCCGGAGACGCCACCAGGATCATCAGTTCGGGAACGTACTTGTGGGTCTTGGTCCACAGAATAGCGCGGTCTTCGGACTGCGTCGTGTCAAGCGAGGCTTCGCCGACCACGATCTCGCTGATGCTCGTGGCTGGAGCACGGTACACAATGTCGATGGGGTAAGGCAACTTCCAGTGAATGCCCGGCGAGAGCGTCGGCGGTCCGTCCAGTGGTTTACCGAACCGCAATACCATCGCTTCCTCGTTCGGGTTGATGACCACCAGACTCGTCAGGGCGAGAACCAGAATAGCCGTCACCACGATCAGAGGGAGCATCCAACGCTGCAGAAACTGATAGAACCACGTCTTGCTGACCTCAAAACCGAACTGGTAGTTGATCGCGTCGGCAATCGACTTGGCTATTCCGCCGGGCTCGCCGACCAGGCCCAGCAGACGGCTGTCGAAAGACGGGCGGGCGATATAACCGGGACTTCGAGGGCGGTAGAAGTCAAGTATGAAGTTGATGGCCAGTTCGATTCCGATTACCAGCAACGCCAGTCGAATGACCACAGTCGCCAGCGGCTCTAACCACTCGATGGCGGAAGAGGCCATCAGAGCGATGACCAGTACGATACATGCCAGAGCATTGGCAACCATGCAGACGGCTCCGGCGTGGAGCAGTCGCCACTCCGGCATTTTTGCGAGCGCCAGTGAGTATCGCGCGAACCAGAAGCAAGCCAACCCCACAAAGACCACAAACACGGCCATGATCGTCGAATCGGAGGTTCTCGTTACCTTCTGCGGATCAAACGCCTCGCTGACAGTCCAGTTCCAGCCCAGAAAGTGGTGCAATAGGATCGCGAGCGACAGGAGGATCGTTACCGACGGCAGCAGGTACTTGACCATCCATTTAATGCGGTTTTTCTCGATGGCCAGTTCTTCGCCGGCGTCCTCGAACAAGGCGCTTTCCGCAGCGGGATCTCGCGCACGGAGCAACTCTGCCGTCTCGAATTCCTCGTCGCGAACCCGGCGGATCTGCTTGAGCGTTAAGAAGAGGGCGACCCAGATGGGTAGCCCGACGAACGCCAGGTAGGCCCCCGCGCGAATCGCCGAGGACTCAGACCATATCGAAGTACCCAGCAGGATTGTGAAGGCCAGCAACTGAAGACAGAAGCCGACCACGGCAATCCGCTCGGCTCGTCGATCGGGTCTTGGGTTTGAATCAGTCATAGGCGACTTTCGCAGAAGCGTTTTCGGTTCTTGTATGGCGGTCGACTCCCTATACCGTTCGGCGGAAAAGTGTCGTTCGACTGCCACACGAGACTAGAGCTTGCTCTAGTTCCCAAGTAAGGTCGAACCCGCGATCCCGCACGGGCGTATCCATCTCTGTGGAGAAACGCCCGGGGCCGCTTGCCGAAGAGAGGGCGGAGCATACAATAATTCCCGTTTGTTGCCAATACTGTGGGGCTGTTCCGGTCCGGTTCGAAATCAACCGATGATCACGCCGCCCCGGCGACCGACCTCTGTGTGGGTACGAAGCCCAGAGGGTATATGTTCCAGAGATTTTGCACACTCGCTCTTAATACCTTCTTTGAAACCATCAGGCAGCCCATTTACGGTGTGATCCTGGTGGCCACCGCCGCTTTGCTGATACTCAACGTCTCGCTTGCAGCGTTCACCCTCACGGACGATGATAAGCTGCTCCTCGATTTGGGGCTTTCCACGCTCCTGATGAGCGGTTTGTTCTTGTCCGCGTTCAGCGCCGCCACGGTCTTAAGCCGGGAAATCGAGAGCAAGACGGTTCTTACCGTGATCTCGAAGCCCGTCAGTCGACCGGTCTTCCTACTGGGTAAATACGCGGGGCTTGTTGCCGCCCTGACTGTCGCATTCTACCTGAGTTTCCTGATTTTCGCATTGGCCCAGCGACATGGGGTTCTCCAGACTTCCGCTGACCCGTGGGACGCCCCGGTGCTGGTGTTCGGGTTTGGTGCGGTGGCGGTCGCCTTTGCGATGGCGGCCTTTTGCAACTACTTCTACGGCATGACCTTCTCGACGACGGTCGTGGGGTTTTCGACACTCCTGCTCACGATCGCCACGCTGTGTGCTGCCAAGTTCAACGAGAAATTCGAGATCATCGAATTCTGGAGCGATTTCATCAGTTGGCAGGTTGTCATAGCTGCCTATTTGGTGTTCCTGGCGCTCCTGGTCGTGGCGGCCGTCGCCCTGGCGGCGTCGACTCGCTTCGGACAGCTTATGACGCTGGTCATCTGCACCTCGGTGCTGGGCCTGGGGATCGTCTCCGACTATGCCTTCGGGCAGCACGAACAAACCTCTACCGCAGCCGCCATCGCCTACCGTGCGGTCCCCAACGTCGGCCCGTTCTGGGTCATCGATGGGCTCACCAGCGGAAGCGAGGAGACCAATGTTCCTCCGCGCTACGTCCTGTTTACCACCATCTATGCTGTGCTGATCGCCGTGGGTATCCTCAACATCGGAATCTTCGCCTTCCAGAAACGCGAAGTCGGCTGACCGGCTCGCTGACATTGGCAGTGCATACCGTCTAAGGCGATGCTCTGCTCAACCCCATGGAAGGGACTTTGGAGTGAGAATAAGCGAGATATTCCACAGTATTCAGGGCGAGGGGAAGCTCGCAGGCGTGCCGAGTGTCTTTGTTCGCACTGCCGGCTGCAATCTGCACTGCGTCTGGTGCGACACTCCGCATGCCACGCAGGAGACGGATGGCGAATCGCTGGATACTGACAGCATCGTGGAGAGAATCAACGGCTACCGACCCAGGCACGTCGTCCTTACCGGCGGGGAGCCGATGATAGCAGAAGGTGTGGTCGAGCTTAGCCATCGCCTGAAGGATGGCGGTTGGCACATCACGATCGAGACGGCTGCCACGGTCTGGCGGGACGTGGTTTTCGATCTCGCCAGCATATGCCCCAAGCTCAGCAACTCCACACCTCCTTTGCCCGACGATAGCGGGCGCGTGCAAGCCCACGACAAGCTGCGGATCAACGTTGATGTCATCCGGCGTTTCATGAGCGTCTGCGACTACCAGTTAAAATTCGTTATCGACAGACCCGACGATCTGACGGAAGTGCGGGACCTCGTAGCTGAAATCGGAAGTGTGGAACCTGCGAACGTTCTGCTAATGCCACAGGGCGTCACTAAGGAACAGTTGCACGCAAAAAGCCGGTGGGTCGTGGAGTTATGCAAGGAGCACGGGTATCGGTTCTGCCCACGCCTGCACATCGACCTTTACGGCAACACGCCGGGGACCTGACCGGAGCGGCGGCATGGGAGTTCTCGGGTTGCGGACTACGGCTCGGTTTCGATCATCGGTGTCTCGTCCGGATTGCGTTGATACCCGAAATCCGCGTTTAGTAGAATCTGGTCGAGCCGGGTGAAGATGTCCAGTGGGTTCTCGAAGGTCTCCTGGGGGATTGTGAAGGCACCCCTTTTGTTCGAGAAGGTCTGGACCGAGCGGTCGATGTAGAGCACGTTGGCTTTCTTGGCGTTGTGATTGGTGTGGCGGTAGGGGTCGGGCCCGAGGCTGTTGGTGTCCAAAGCCAGGGCTTGAACCGGAATCCTCATGTCGCCGACCTCGTTGGCGCCGAGATTCGAGAGAACGCCCTTCTTTCCGATCGGCGGCAACAGGTCCAGTTGCCTGTAGGTGTACGAGCCGTACGCGTCAGCATCCGAGCCGATCCTGGGCAACTCCTCTTCCAGATTGTTACTGTCGTCAGACGGACAGAAAAGCACGCGCGGATCGGCGAAATTGGTTTTCAGAAGCGCTCCGAGTCCGTTGGGTTGGTTGGGATGGGCTTCGCTGCTAGAGCCGATCCAAAGCTGGGTCGTGGCGTAGTCAGAGCAGGCGAAGTCGTAAGGGCCTGCGCAGTCGGGCCCTTTGGGCATGCGACCCCGGTTCTGGTCGGCATAGACCGTGACCGCTACGCCGAGTTGACCCAAGTTCGAACGACACACGCCCAGCTTGGCGCTCCGCCGGACGCGACTGAGAGCCGGGATCAGGATGCTGATGAGCAGGGCGATGATCGCAACCACCACCAGTAGTTCGATGAGCGTAAAGCCAAATCCGCAGTTTCGCCTGACTGCGGCGTCGTCGCATTGTTGTTGATCCTGCACCCCACAGGTTGTCATGCCTCTTGTAATCACATCTCCAGGTTAGCAGTGCGGCAAGTGGAAGCAACCCCCTCACATGCCAAGTGGTCTTTGGGCCATACACCAGGCCAGAAGGGCTCTGATGTGGCCTGGATTGCCCACAACAGCCGCCGAACAGCAGCGTGAGCCCGTCTGAATCCGTAGTATGGGCGAGGTACGCGAAATCCCGTGACTGCCGAATCTCTTGCAAGGCTCGATCTCACGCACATCCATGAGGGACAAACCGTCTGCGGGAAGGTATAATACCACGCTTGATTCGAGCCGATTCACAGTCGATAGATTCCTGTTATGCCGTATCGAAGTATGAGCCTGGAGGAGTTTGCCAAGCACGTCAGCTTGGACATGCGGGACGTACGTCGTCTTGCGGATCGCGGCAAGCTCCCTGGGCACAAAGTCGGTGGGCAATGGCGTTTCAACCGCGCCAAAGTCACGGAATGGCTGCAACAGGAGATACAGACTCTCGACGAAACCAGGCTCATCGAGATCGAGCGGGCTATGAGTGGGGTTGGAAGCACCGCAGCCAGCGATTCCGCCATGGTAGTGACCGATCTGATAGGATTGGATGGGATCGACGTCAACCTTCCCGCTCGGACGAGGACTTCAGTCGTGCGTGAGCTGGTGAGGCTGGCTGGTCGCACTGGCCTACTTTACGACGAAAAGGGCTTGGCAGACGCGGTCGAACAGCGTGAGCAGCTTTGCTCGACGGCTTTGACCGACGGCGTAGCCATTCCTCACCCGCGTCAACCCATGCCATATGTGTCCGCAGAGCCGCTGGTTTGTGTGGCTCGCCTTTCCGGTGGGCTGGTTTTTGGAGCCCCCAAACGTGAGCTGACTCGCCTTTTCTTTCTGATCTGTTGCCACGACGACCGCCATCATCTACACGTCCTCGCGAGGCTTATGAGGCTGCTTGACGAGGAAACGATCGAGCTTCTCATGTCCGTTTCGTCGTCCGAAGAGCTGTTGCAGGTCTTGATCACCAAAGAGGAAGCGGTGGCTGCTTCGCAGCGTTAGATCCGCGGACGTATACTGCCCATGTGGGTATTATTGCCCACTGCGAGTTCCCCAGTTCGGGGATTACCAGCCTTTTCGAGCGGGACAGCCTAACACACTGCGGCCCTTGGATCGCCTATAACTCCTGAGAAGACAACCAGCTACGGTTTTTCTGCGATGCGCGGAAACGCTTGGTATGGAATATGCGATGTATGGGAATAAGAGGCGAGGCGGGTCGACAATGGGGGGTTCGATCCGAGAGCCGCTAAACGTTTCAGTGCTGGCGACTCGCCGGAGACATGAAGGATTGCGGTGCTTTCTGGGGAGATGAGTACTGCTTGATCTCGTGCTTCCGGCGAGGAGCCGTACTGTCGGGGTGTGGCGGCCTTTCTCCCCTCTGTCTCCTATTCTGGATACTCCTTCTGTCCACTTTGTTCTCACCTTTGCCTGGGGCGGCCAATTAGCCGCCCCAAGTTGTTAATCGCACAGTAAAAGTGGGGCGTCATCCGCGACGCGCGTTTCTGCCCTCAAGCAAATCGTACGCAACAGCCGATACTCGGATGAACAGTAGCAGGCCGGCGGACCAACCATTGATTGACAGATTATCATGATGCAAACGCGTGAGGCAGTGCGGGAGACATGCCCATCCACAACTCCGGATAGCGGCAACCTCGAGGAGCATTTCGCCAAGCTAGAAGCCCGGTTGACGCAGTTGAAAGCCGAGGTGAGACAGGCGCAGCAACTTGCTTCGATGGGGTCAGCGGCTTGCTCGATTTCGCACGAGTTCAGCAATCTGCTCTCGCCGGTGTTGTCGTATGCGCAATATGCGCTGGAGGCGGACGACAACGAGCTTCAGCGTAAGGCACTTCAGGTGACGGTCAAGAACGTGCAGGTATTGGTGGCTATGGCTGACCGGGTGCTCGAACTTGCCGCCGCCAAGGAAACGCGCCAGGAGTTCGTCGCACTTCGACAGGTCGTAGACGACGGTGCCGAGAGCTTGTGCCGTGGTTTTGAGAAGGACGGCATCAAATTCCGCAACGACTTGGATGAACCGCTTGGTGCCTGGGCGGATCGGCTGCACTTGCAGCAAGTGTTCTTCAATCTGTTTCTCAACGCGCGCGATGCGATGGCGCCCTCGAAGTGCGGTGTGCTCAAGGTGACCGGTCAGCAGCAAGGTGAACGGGTCATTATCAAGGTCAAGGACACCGGGCCCGGGATTCCGGAAGACATAATCGGCGGTGTCTTCGACTCGTTTCTCACGACCAAGAAGTCGGGGCGTAACGGTCGAGATCGCTGCGGTGGAATCGGCCTGGCGCTATGCCGTGATCTCGTGACCGAAAACGGAGGGGGGATTACCGTCGAAAGTACCCCAGGCGAAGGAACCACGTTCACTATCGACCTGCCCGCCGAACAACCGTCGTAATATCGAGCTCGGGATGACGTGTCGGTACAACCTCTGTAAGAGGGGTGGCCCATGTCCTTTGGACATGGGAGGCGCGACTACCTGCGCCGAGAAGTCCACGCTGAAGACGAAAGCCACTTGGATGTGGAATAATCATCTCCCCCACCTCCAGAGGAGGCGGGCCACCCGGCAGGACAACGCTGTAGCGCTACTTTCTCTTTGTCTTAACCTTGCTTTTCTTCTTGACCTTGGTCTTTGAGGTCTTGGTCTTCGCTTTTGTCTTGGGTGTCTTTCTCGTGGCAGACTTGGACTTCACCGCGACCTTGGGTCTTGCCTTTGCTTTGGGTTTTGCCTTCGCTTTGGTTTTGGCGATGGGTTTTGCCTTGCTCTTGCCTTTCGGCGCGGCAACTCCGGCGAGACTCTTCTCTTCGATGGTAGCCTGGGCGGCACTGAGTCTGGCGATCGGGACGCGGAACGGGCTGCACGAGACGTAGTCCAGCCCGACGCGATGACAGAACCGGATTGAGGCTGGGTCACCACCGTGCTCGCCACAAATCCCGAGCTTGAGCTTCGGGCGGGCCCCGCGTCCTTGGGCGACGGCCATCTCGACGAGCAGACCAACGCCTTCAATGTCGAGCGATTGGAACGGGTCGTGCTTGAAGATGCCCACCTTCCTCTGGTCGATGTAGTCGCCGAGGAATCTGCCGGCATCATCACGGGAAAGCCCCATAGCCATCTGTGTCAGGTCGTTTGTTCCGAAGCTGAAGAACTCCGCAACATCGGCCATCTTGTCGGAAGTCAACGCTGCTCGTGGCGTTTCGATCATTGTGCCGACCAGGTATTTCAGCTTTGATTTCCGCTGCTTGAGGATCGCGTCAGCCGTGTGATGGACCCGGTCCACCAAGATGCCGAGTTCCTTCCCATCGATTGATAACGGGATCATAATCTCCGGAAGCACCTTGATGCCTCGCTCGGTGCAGTTGACGGCTGCTTCGATGATGGCGGTGACCTGCATATCGAGAATCTCTGGATAAGTGACGCACAGGCGGCAACCGCGATGTCCGAGCATGGGGTTGGATTCGTGGAGCTGGAGAACACGGGCCTTTACATCATCGTGTGATACGAGCTTGGCCTCAAGAGATCTTCGCAGGTTATTGTCCCAATCTGCCACCTGTGACAGTTGCTCATGAATCGAAGTATTGATTTCACTGAGTACGTCCTCGATGCCCTGTGCATTATCCTCGTGAGGAAGGAACTCATGCAGGGGAGGATCGAGCAGCCTGACAGTCACCGGCAGCTTATCCATGGCCTCGAAGATTCCCTCGAAGTCGCCGCGTTGGAACGGCAGTAGCTTATCCAGCGCCTTGCGGCGGTCATCTTCGTTGTCGGCGAGTATCATCTCGCGCATGGCTATGATGCGCTGTGGCTGTGAGGGATCGAAGAACATGTGCTCTGTGCGGCACAATCCGATACCTTCGGCGCCCAGCTCGACGGCCTTTGTGGCGTCGGCTGGCGTGTCCGCGTTGGCACGCACTTTGAGGCGGCGGAGCTTGTCACACCAGGCAATGAGCGTGTCATATTCCGGCGGAGCAACCGGTGGGACAAGGTTGATTGCCCCAAAGTAGATCTTACCGGTGTCCCCGTCCAGAGTGATCATCTCTCCGGGGCGGAGCTTCCTATCGCCCAGCGACAGGCTCTTGGCTGCGTAGTCGATGTGCAGTGCCTCGCACCCGACGATGCAGCACTTTCCCCAACCTCGGGCGACTACCGCCGCATGAGAGGTCTTTCCGCCGGTGGTGGTGAGGATGCCCACGGACGCGCTCATTCCGCCGACATCCTCGGGAGAGGTTTCACGGCGGACCAAGATGACGTTCTTGCCCTCAGCCGCCTTGGTTTCCGCATCCTTGGCGTTCAGCACGATCTCGCCACAGGCGGCGCCCGGAACCGCGTTGATGCCCTTGCCGATCGAGCGATGGGCCAGTTCCTGGTTGGAGACGCCCGGGTCGAGGATCGGGTAGAAGAGCCTCTCGATGTCGACGCCCTTGATTCGCCGGATGGCTTCATTCTTGGTAATGACCGGTTTGGAGGCGGACGCGAGGTATTTTTTCGGCAGGTATTTCTTATCCACCAGACGCTTGGCGGCGGCGGGAGTGGTTACGCCCTTGGTCGCCTGGTCGACAGCTATTTTGAAGGTAGCCGCGGGCGATCGTTTTCCGCTTCTGCACTGAAGCATGTAGAGTTTTCCGCGCTCGACGGTGAACTCGAGGTCCTGCATTTCCTTGTAGTGCACCTCGAGAATGATGCGGACGGCTTCAAGCTGATCGTACGCTTCGGGCATGATGCTCTTGAGCTCATCGAGCTGCATCGGTGTGCGGACGCCGGCGACAACGTCCTCGCCCTGAGCATTGATCAGCAAGTCCCCGTAGTATCTGTTCTCGCCGGTACTGGGGTCGCGTGTGAAGCACACGCCCGTACTGGAATCGTCGCCCATGTTGCCGAAGACCATCCGGCAGATGTTGACGGCTGTACCTGGAAGACCGGTGATCCTTTCAACCCGGCGGTATGTGACGGCCTTTTCGGACATCCAGCTGTTGAACACGGCACCGATCGAACCTTTGAGCTGGTCGAACGCATCCTGTGGGAACGGCTCGCCGCAACCCTCCCGGTAGACCTCCTTGAAGGACTCGACGACGGTTTCGAGTTCTTCCGTGTTTACGTCGGTGTCGCTGATCACGCCGAACGGGTCCAACTCCAGTCGAGGTGCGGTCTTCTGTCGTTTGATCTCCTCGAAGGTCTCGTCAAAGATCTCTCGATCGACGCCCATCGCCGTCGAACCGTACATCATGATCAAGCGGCGGTAGGCGTCGAAAGCGAAGCGACGATTGCCGGAGGTGACGGCCAGACCTTCGACCGATTGGTCGTTAAGGCCCAGGTTTAGGATTGTCTCCATCATCCCGGGCATCGAAACGGCTGCTCCGGACCGCACCGAAACCATCAGCGGGTCTTTGGGGTCGCCGAATTTCTTCTTGCAGCTGCGCTCGAGCTTGGCGAGCTGTTGGCGGACTTGTTTCTCAAGCCCGGCAGGCCACTTGCCGTCTCGCCGCGTTGTTTCAAAGCAAGCTTCGGTGGTGATGGTGAATCCCTGTGGAACCGGCAGCCCTATGCGAGTCATCTCCGCCAGTCCGGCACCTTTCCCACCGAGTAGTTCCTTTTGGTCGCTCCTGCCTTCCGCCTTACCGTCGCCGAAATAGTATACCCATCTGCGTGCAGCAGCCATTTGGTTCATCCTTAAGAAGACGGACTGATCAAACCGGTGGTCATTCTCGTTCCGTGGGTTTGCATGGAAACGCCCAGGATGGATGCTGTTGCCAGGTTGCATCCAGCACTGACTTCACGGAGCAAGCATCGCGCCGTTCGAATCGCCGGGATTCGAACCGAGGATGTTAAAGCCGTTCTCTTCGACGGTCAAACGTTCTTCCATCCCGTGGCAGCAATCGGTGGCGTTCGGGTGAGAGAAGCTTGTCAGCCAGCAGCGGAGATCGTCCCATCAGGTGGGCGATGTGGTAGTTGAGCAGGGCGAACGCACCTTCCGCCGAGCGGGGAGTTGCCCTGCCTCTCAGGACATCCAGGGTAGCCGGTAAAACGCGTCGTCTCTCCTTGAGCGCCGACTCGCATGAGCGGCATGCCATCCCGCCTTCAAATGAGGAGAAACAGACGAGGTCTGTCTCGCGCCGGCACCTTACGCAGACATCGAAGACCGGCATGGAACCGACGGTTGTCAGCAGAGCTGCCTGGTAGATAACCACCGCGCCGAGAGGTTCGTCAGCTTCGCTCAGTTCGGTAAGGCAGGTCGTCAGCAGATCGAACAGACCCTCGTGCGGGTCCCAGTCTTCGGTAAGCTGGCCTGTTATCTCAACAGCATACTCCGCACCGTGGAGACGGGACAGCTTCCCCCGCAGCCCTGAAAGGCTCTGAGTCTGCTTCCATTCGGTCATGGTCGCCAGGTTCGAGCTTCTCTCCACGCGGCGGTTGATCGTTGCATGCCCGATATCGAGCAAGTCCACACTGGGCGCAAACCTGGTCTTCGTGCTGCGTTTGATGCCCTTGGCGATCACACGAACCTTCCCATGGTCCCGTGCAAACAGCACGAGGATCTGGGAGGTTTCGGAATACTCCAAACGCCTCAGCACAACAGCCTCGTCGCGGACAATCGCCATGGGCGTATCCTACGCGGTTTTCGGATCGAGGCCATTGCCACCACGGCCCGGTGTTCCGCCGGCTTTCCGTTTACCGGTGGGATAACCGTCCAGGACGATGCATCCAAACTGCACGGTTGCACCTGGAATCACCATTTCCTCAATACCGTCATAGACCGCACAGACCGCACGTGTCCAGGATGGGCGGTTTGGGCTCTTCCTGGGCAGATGTTATCGGTTGGTGGCGAGTTTCGGAGTAACCAGACGCAGTGGTGCCGACCATGCCCCATCCATAAAGCGAAAAGCGGGTCCCTGGGAGGGCCTGCAAAGGAGGGGCTAATCGTGTGGACTTCGGCGCTCATCTGGTTTTTCAGACGAAAAGCAAAAATCGTGTTCTTCACGGCCGTGACTTACGCAGCACTGTGCTAGAGCGAGCTCGATTCAATCGTGGTTTTCAATCGGTGGTGTCGTCCGCACGATCCTCGATACCGGTCGCTACGTTTGGATTGGTTACGTCGTAGCTTCACGTGGAGGTCGAACGACGCCTCTCGGTTGAGCTGCGCGGGAATCTCCCGGCAGCACAATGACCGAGGATTCTCGAAGGCAGGATCGCGACAACAGGCATTCCACCGGAAAAATAACGGGCGCAAGGCGTTTAGCCCTGCGCCCGCTGTACGCGTGTCTATTGGTCAGCCCGACCCGATGGGGTAACGTCCTTGCTACTTGGCTGCACTTGAGGGTACGCACGTCATTCCGAAGGCGCTCGCCACTGGCTGATTCGTGACCTTGCCTCGCTCGACATTGATGCCACGCTCGAGGTGCAGATCCTCCTTGCAGGCGGCCTGGTATCCCATGTCCGCCAGCTTGAGAGCGTACGGCAGGGTGGCGTTGGTCAGGGCGAGGGTCGAGGTCCGACCGACCGCACCGGGCATGTTGGCGACCGCGTAGTGGACGACGTTGTCGACGATGTATGTCGGCTCGTCGTGGGTCGTTGGGTGGATCGTCTCGCAGCAACCGCCCTGGTCCACGCCGACGTCGACGATTACCGCCCCGGGTTTCATTGTCTTGAGCAAATCTCGCGGGATCAGGATTGGGCAAAGGGCACCGGGGATCAACACCGCGCCAATCACCAAGTCGGCAGTCGTGAGATAGCGGTTCAGGGTGAGGCGGTCGCTGAAGACGGTGAACACGTTGGCAGGCATGACGTCGTCCAGGTATCGCAGGCGATCGAGGTCGACATCCATGATGACTACGCGCGCGCCCAGGCCGGCTGCGACCTTGGCCGCACTGATACCGACAATCCCGCCGCCAATGACCAGCACCTCAGCCGGTTCGACGCCTGGAACGCCGCCCAGGAGGATCCCACGCCCCATCATCGGGCGTTCGAGGAACTTTGCGCCTTCCTGGATGCTCATCTTCCCGGCGACCTCGCTCATGGGCGTGAGCAGAGGCAGACGACCCTCATCGTCGGTGATAGTCTCGTAGGCGATAGCGATGGACCCGCTTTTGATCACCCCGTCGGTCAGTTCGCGATCAGCCGCGAAGTGGAAGTACGTGAACATCACCTGGCCGTCACGCATCATTTCGCGTTCCGGGGCGAGGGGTTCCTTCACTTTGACGATCATCTCCGCCTTGGCAAACACATCAGCCGCCGTTGGGATGATCTTCGCCCCGACAGCCGTGTATTCGTCGTCCGGAAATCCCGAACCGAATCCCGCCTTTGTTTCGACCAGCACCTGGTGCTTTCGACGGACCATCTCGTCCACGCCTGCGGGCGTCATGCTTACACGGTATTCGTGGGTCTTCGTTTCTTTTGGTACGCCAATAATCATTGGTTTGATGCGCTCCACAGCTAGGAAACCACTGGAATCAACTCACCATACATGGACGCAGGATAGCTCAGCATCCACCGACTGAGCGAGAATATATCGGTGTCGAACAAACTGTGCAATCCGCGTGCCAACAGGTTCCGCATGAATGTGGACTAATTCTGTGGCATTGGTGCTGGGGTGTCCGGATCCACTTGCTCCCAAGCCGCCACCTCCCCCCCCCGGGGGTTGCCACCTTTTTTGGGATGCAGCCCGTTTTCCCAGCGCCTACCGAGCAATCTGGGGGTGCATCTCAACCTGCGGATTCATCGACGAGACTCGTATGCCGTCCTGGTCGATCAGGATCTCGACGGCGCCGACGTCGGCTGTGTTGAGCATGTGTCTGCCTGCAACCACCGCCGGCAGGGCACTTCTGGTGTCGACCATCCGCTCTGCGCTCGATCTGATGACCGTCTCGGGATCGACCGCCCGCACGAATTCCGCGGAACTGGGCCTGACACTCCCATGGTGTGGGAGGATTAGGACGTCGGATTCAAGACCACCTCGCTCGATCAGCATGCGCTGGGGATAGTCTTCGATGTCCCCGGTCAGCAGCACTGAATGTCCGGCGTAGGCGATGCGCAACACCAACGAGGAGTCGTTGCTGTCCAACGACGCGTCGAACTCACCTGTGGGCCAAAGGCGTTCGAACCGCACTTCACCGATCTCCCAGGAGACCGCCGAAGAATCGATGATCTCGACGGTGTGTCCACGTTCATCGAGGATGTCCAGGAGGTGTCGGGCTGGCGAACGAGGGCGGCTATGCGGCTCGAAGTATTCTGTGAGGACAATCGGACCTGTAGGGATTTCGTCCATGACCGCCACCAAGCCGCTGAAGTGGTCCAGGTTGGCGTGGCTTATGTATGCCCGGTCGATCGAACGGATGCCCCGATTCTTCAGGAATGGTACCACCGCACCACGTCCCACGTCATAGGGGCTTAGACTGCCGGCATCGCTAAGAACCGTTCGACCATCGGGCAACTGAATCACCAATGCCGACCCATTTCCAACCGCCAGCACGCTGATGGTGAGTCTGTTCGGCGGAGCGGTCGGCCAAGCCCACACAACAGCTCCGACCACCACGGACACTAACGACGCCCCACAGATCAGACGCCCCGGTTTTCCGCTGCGACCATTTGTATCCGATGGACGCACCAGGTCATCAAGAAAACCGACATCGGAACCTCGTGGGTGGCGCCATATGAGCGACCCTAAGAAGACATAGTACAGGATGATAAGCCACCACGGAGGGGCTGGTATGGTCACAAACGAGCCCGGGATCGACGAAAGCAGGTCCACGAAGTCGATCAAGAGCCGGTCGCAGACACCCAACGCCTGAGAAACCACCAGGCCAAGCGTGGGCGACACCATGCTCACAAGGAGCTTGGCAAACCCCAGCAGCATGACGACGGATACCAAAGGAAAAACCAGCAGAGAGTTGAGCCATCCCAGAAGCTGGAGCCGTTGGAAGTACACAGCCACAATCGGAAGTGCTGCGAGCCAGGCGCCGATGGTTACGGCCAACGGGCCGAAGACGTACTTCCTAACAAGCCGTCTGATCGTGTACATTCTGGCGGTGACGGATGACTCGACCAGCTCTTCAACGGTGGGTGCCTGAGGTTCGCGAGGTGGATAGTGTGGTGTCAGCAGGTGCTTGAGGTAGCTTCTTACTTCCACGATTCTCCCGCCCAGGGCTGGTGCCAGATAACTGACACCAAAGACGGCGGCGAACGAAAGCTGGTATCCGACATCAAACAACATGGCTGGACTGCAGAGGAGCAGCAGGGCGGCGGCCGCGGATATCCAGTTCAAGCACGTACGTTGTCTGCGCAGAAGACAGGCGATGCAATAGATCAAGGAGATCACGCTGGCCCGCAGAATCGGCGGTCTGGGCTCGACCACCACGAAGTAGACGAGAACGGCCAGGATCATCGCCCACACACGGGCGCGGTTTGATCCTCCAAGCAGGCCAACTGCCATTTGCGCGAAGAACATCACGATAACCACGTGCACGCCGCTGACAGCCAGGAAGTGAATGCAGCCCGCCCTGATGAACACTTCGTTCAGGCGTCGATCGAGCCTCGATCGATGGCCCAATACCATGGCTTCGAGGAGGCTCGCCTCCTCATCCTCACCACTCTCCAGATCGTCGGTGAGCATACCCCGAACCGTTGTGCGAAACCGGCTCACCCAATCGGGCCCTGATGGTTCGAGGTCCGTCTCCAAGTGGCTCACGTTTTCTCGGTGTTTGCAGATCATGCCCGCAAGCACGCCCTTCCGCCGGTAGTGGGCGCGCCAGTCGTACGAGCCGGGGCTCTTAGGGGGTGAGAAACGATAGAGCTTACCGAACAGCTCCACACGCTGGTTTTCGTGCAGGTCCAGCACGGCTTCCGACACTTTGACTCGGATTCTGCCGGTAATGGGGACGTCACCACTGACACCTTCGATGGACTCCGCATCCAGAAGGAAAGTTGTCCGATCCTGCCCGAAAGTCCACCGCGAGAAGGTGTGAGGAGGGCTCTTGAGCACACTCGGTGGTGAGACAACCGTGCCGCGGATTCTGGCGATCACTGGAGAATCCTGCAGGTACAGCTCGATGCTGGAAGGGGGGATCCGCCGGGTTTGGTTGTCGTGTAGAACGCCCCCGACGCAGACGCTCGCGATGAAGACAGCGACGACATTCCAACGCTCGCGAAGCACTCGCGGGATCATCAAGACCCCGGCCAGGAGGAAGAGCAGGACGTACACTATCACTGAAGGTCGGAAATGATGATCGGCCACAATGCCGAAAACGAGCCCTATCGCCACCGGAAAGAGTGGGGCGGTTTGCTCAATCGTACGCAAGGGATTCGTAATCGAACTCATACGCGACATTTGGAATCCGGTCCGTCCCGAACATCTCGACTCGGGCTTGCGTACATCAATCACAGTCTTCTCACCGCCCCAGGCGGCACCGTGAGAGAAGGAAGTCCATGCTTTCAACGCGGAATCTGATTACTAACCGGTCCGGATTCCCGGCACAAGTGCGTTGCCGCAAGAGCGGGTGACCGATCCCTTGTGGAGGCGGGGTGGATGAACGGCGTGCCATGGCCTCCGCGAGACGGACGAAGCGAGGTCTTGGCAGGAGAACCGGCATGTTCCTCAGAAACCCTCGGGACTCAGGAATCACACACGATCATGTGTCGCCAGACCATTGCTCATTTGTCATAATTGGGGCATGGATGGCAATGGTCATACGATCGAACGTCGCAAGGCTGAATCGATAGGTCAACGCCTGCGCCGGCTGCGGCGACGGTTCGCCTTGAGTCAGACCGAACTGGCGGAAGCCGCCAGCATCAATCAGGGCTACCTATCACAGATCGAGCGAGGTCTAAAAGAGCCGCGCAGAGCCACCATCAACGCACTGGCGGTCGCGCTGGGCATGCCCCAGGGAGTGCTGATCGGCGAGGGAAGTGAGCACGATGCCCCGCAACCGCTGGAGCGACGCGAGCTACCGCTATTGGGTTCGATACCGGCTGGTCCGCCCTCTTGTTCCCAAGAACAGCTTGAGATGTTCCCGGTGCTGCGCCACCAGTGGTCGCCGGACTTTTATTGCCTGAGGCTTTCGCTGGACAGCATGGAGCCGACGCTCAAACCGGGCGACATTGTGCTGGTCCATTACAGGCCCGACGTAGACCCGGAGCACGTTCAAGGGAAGATATGCGCCTGCCTTCTCGACGGTCAACCCACGCTCAAACGTATCAGCGTCGAGTGGCAGAACGACGACCGGATCATAGTGCTCCGTGGCGACAACCCGCGCATACCCCCTATGCTCGTTGACGCGAGTCGCGACTTCTCCGTCCAGGGAATCGTCCGGCAACTGGTCGCACGCGAGCTGTAGCGGTGATAGCTGTCAGCGGTCAGCTCTCAGCTATTAGCTATCGGCTGTCAACGCGGGTGTCACTGGCGGCTCGTGCACCAGAGGTACCTTCGACTCAGCGCTGGTAGGCAAGCTGTTGCGCGCAAGAAAAGAAGGACTGCGGAGTGTTACGCCTCGCTCCGCAGTCCTTCGTTGTTGTTCATCGTGGCGCCGAACACGGTCGCCGGATGGCTCTTGCCAGAGCGTTTTCGGTTCTTGTATAGCGGTCGGCTTCCCGCTCCGCTGATCCGAAAGGCACCGCTCGGCCGCCACACGGAACTAGAGCATGCTCTAGAGCGGCTTGTAGGTGTCGACCAGACCGGTTACCACGCTGGGGTCTGCAAGCGTGCTGGTGTCACCGACCTTGTCGGGCTCGCCCTCGGCGATCTTTCGGAGAATCCGACGCATGATCTTTCCTGAACGAGTCTTGGGCAGGCCCGGTGCCCAGTGGATGACGTCCGGAGCGGCGATGGGGCCTATCTCCTTGCGGACGTGCAGGACCAGCTCTTTCTTGAGCTCGTCGGTATATTCCTCGCCGGTCCTGAGCGTGACGTACGCATAGATGCCCTGCCCCTTGATCTGGTGGGGGAATCCGACGACGGCGGCTTCGGTCACCTTGGAGTGCGACACCAAGGCGCTTTCGACCTCAGCCGTCCCCATCCGGTGACCGGACACGTTGATGACATCGTCGACCCGACCGGTGATCCAGTAGTAACCGTCCTCGTCACGGCGGCATCCGTCGCCGGTGAAATACAGCCCCTTGTAGGTCGAGAAGTAGGTTTGCTTGAAGCGTTCATGCTCTCCGTAGACGGTCCGCATGATACCAGGCCAAGGCTCCTCGATGCACAGCACGCCGGAACCGGCGCCGTTGATCGGCTGGCCCTCAGCCGTCAGAAGCTTGGGCTTGACGCCGAAAAACGGCAGAGTCGCAGAACCGGGCTTTAGCGGAAACGCGCCGGGTAGCGGGGTGATCAAAATACCGCCGGTCTCGGTCTGCCACCAAGTGTCGACGATCGGGCAATTTTCGTGACCGACCTGGGTGTGGTACCACTTCCAGGCTTCGGGGTTGATCGGCTCGCCGACCGAACCCAGCAGGCGGAGGCTTGACAGATCGCGCTTCTTCACCGGATCGTCACCCTCACGCATGATGGCGCGGATGGCTGTCGGAGCGGTGTAGAACTGGTTGACCTTGTACTTGTCGCACACATCCCAGAACCGGCCCGCGTCCGGGTAGGTCGGGACGCCCTCGAACATCACCGTCGTCGCTCCCGCTGCCAGCGGGCCGTACACGATGTACGAGTGGCCGGTGACCCAACCGATGTCGGCTGTGCACCAGAAGATGTCGCCGTCGTGGTAATCGAAGATGTACTTGAAGGTGGTTGCGGTGTAGACCATATACCCGCCGACAGTGTGCAAGACGCCCTTGGGCTTTCCGGTCGATCCGGAGGTGTAGAGGATAAACAGCGGATCTTCGGAGTCCATCCATTCGCATTCGCACTCAGGCGAAGCGTCGGCCATTGCCTCGTGCCACCACAGGTCCCGTCCGTCTTTCATGTCGATGGAAATCTTGGATGTGCCGACTCGTTCGTAGACGATGCAGGTGGACGTTTCGACGCCCTGCTTTGCAGCGAGTTCCATGGCTTTGTCGGCATTGGCCTTTAGCGTGACAGCCTTGGCGCCTCGAAAGACGCCGTCGGTCGTGATAAGCACGTGGCAGTCGCAGTCGACGATGCGGTCAGCCAACGAGTCGGGGCTGAACCCGCCGAATACGATGGAGTGGACGGCGCCGATGCGAGCACAGGCCAGCATGGCAATCGCCAGTTCCTTGACCATGGGCATGTAGATCGAGACCCGGTCGCCCTTCTTGACGCCGCGGCTCTTCAGGAGGTTCGCGAACTTGCAGACCTCGGTGTGAAGCTGTTTGTAGGTCAGCTTGGCGTCCTCGCCGGGTTCGTTGCCTTCCCAGATAATGGCGATCTGGTCGCCGCGCTTCTCGAGATGGCGATCGAGCGCGTTGTAGGTGATGTTGGTCTTGGCGCCCAGGAACCACTTGATGGAGATGGCGTTTTCGAAGTCGTACTCGCGGACCTTGTTCCACTTCTCTTTCCAGTAGAAGCCCTCAGCCACCTCTGCCCAGAAACCTTCCGGGTCCTTGACGGAACGATCGTACATCTCCTCGTACTGCTCCATCGACTTGATGTGGGCCTTCTCTGAGAATGAAGGTGGCGGCGGGAACATCTGGGGTGCCTTTGTCTGTGTGTCGCTCATTATCTCTCGCTTCCTCAAGATTAAACTACTGAGCCGGATTCGAATCGCAGGAGCCCTGTTCGAGGGTCAGCCCATCCGGAGGACCACGCGGTCCAACGCCGACTCAACCAACAAAACTGAAATCTAGTGTCGGATCGCACGCGTAGCTGAGGGCTATCCGAACCGGACCCGTCAGGAAGCGGTCGCCCTCCCGGTTGCTGTTCCTCGCGTCCCCGCTCCCTTACGGTCGCGGTTCGGTTCGGCAAGCCGCCGTCTCGGGTGTGACCGAACACTAGTGACCTATCGTGGGTGTCTGGTCGCCGGCGGATTCCACCAGGCGAACGAGATGCTCAACCGTCCGCCGGGTGGCTCCCTGGTTGCGCAGAACCACCTCCCGGGCCCGTGACCCGACCCCTTCATCTAGCAAAGCGTGTGCCAGAATCGCTCCGACGACCTCACTCAACCCGTCGCCGTCAGCCACGCAACGAATCGCGTCGGCTGACCGCAAGGCGGCGACAGCCGGCTCGAAGTTGTCAGTGTGCGGACCGACCACGATCGGTTTGCCCAAAGCAGCTACCTCCATCGGGTCCGATCCGCCCAGAGGCACAAGTGTACGCCCGACAAACACCACATGCGACAGCGCATAGAACTTACGCAATTCGCCCATGGTATCGCCGAGAATGACCGTACGATCCATATCGACCGGAGGATCGCACCCGTCGGGTCGGTCGCTTCGACGCACACACGCAAACCCTGCCCGATCGATCAGCCTCGCCACTTCGTCGAATCGCTCGGGCTTGCGGGGAACGATAGCTAACTGAAGAGGGTACTTGCCGTCCCGGACATCCGCCTTCTCAGGCATATCCCCTAACCTGTAAGGCCAAGAGCCGCAAAGTCTACGGTAGGCATCGAGGATTATCAACTCCTCACCAGGGCCGGTGCTGCCGCAAACCCAGAGAGGACACGAACCGTCAATCCCGACGGCCGCCGCCAGCGCATCCATGCCTTCGACCCGGTCCGCGACCAGCGCCGAGTCCCATTTCAACGATGATGTGACCGAGGTGCGTTCCGGAACCGTCCCCAACCCGCGGAACCGCCGAGCGATTTCCTCGTCCTGTGCCCCTACCCAGGCAAGGTCGCGGAACATGGGCTTGACAATCCCACCCAGCGCTCCGAATCGGCGCGCGCTACGCTTGGTCAGGCGACCATTCACCACCGCCACGGGAATGCCGCGTCGCGTGGCCAACCGCACCAGGTTGTACCAGACCTCCAGCTCTACGAGCACGATCATCGTCGGGTTGATCCGGCGGAGCACTCGGTCGATGACCATGCTGAAATCGAGCGGGAAACGGAATACCCGGTCTGGGCCGTAGAAGTGGATAGCCCTGGCGTACCCCGTGTCCGTGGTCGTCGAGATTACGATGTCGCAGTCGCCTAGCTTCTCCTGCAAGGCTTCGATCAGCTTGGGCGTGGCGTTGACCTCACCGAGAGATACGGCGTGTACCCAGATTCGCCGCCTGCCCGGCTCGAACCGACGCACAGAGCCGAATCGCTGGCGCCAGCCGCGCCGGTTCTTGCCCAAGACGACGGCATTGAAGATGGCTACCGGCGAGTACGCCAGCCCGGCCAGGAGGTATAGAAGATCGGCAATCCAACGCATCGAACTGGCAATCGTACGCATCCCGCCTCGTTCGAGCAACACCACGACCAATATCTCCGGGTTGCAGCTCGGGCGATGCGGTGTCGGCAATCGGCCTTGGCTTCGGCGGTGGGGACAACGTGAATGGCAGCCGCTTCCTTCCGGACCCGGTTTCGGATGGCATGCAGAAACACGCATTATGAGGAACGGGCCGTGGAGGGCACGTTGGCGGCCCCTTCGCTCGGCCCATGGCCGAAGAGATTGTTTATCCGGTCAAGTTCTTACGATTGCAGTCCTGTCACAGCGCTCGCCGACGGATTATGGTAACGGGTCGGTCGCCTTCAGATTCACTGTTGTCGGGGCTGCCCAGACGAATTGTGAGGAACACGCCCATGCATCCGGAATGTCCGAACTGCCGCAGTGCGATTCCCAGGTATCGTCTGTTCATTACGACGGCTTGGGGGAGGTTTCCGTGCAGGAATTGTGGTTCGCTTCTTGGAGTCAACTTGCGCCGTCGTTTTCTCGGCGTGGGGCTCTGCATGTTCCTGGGCTTTGCCTGGGTGATGGTGCTGAGGGGTGCAGCCGTGGCAGTGTCGGTGGTTCCGCCAGTCGTCTTTTTCCTGGGGATTCTGGTCTATGTCTTCTTCTTCGACCGCGCCGTCGTGCATGAGCGCACCGGTTTTCGGTGCAGGCGGTGCGGATATGATTTGCAGGGGCAGGCTGATTCGCGATGCCCCGAGTGCGGTACCACCTTCGATCTATCTGGGAAACCGAAACTCGATCCTGACGGTGATGAACATAAGCGGCAATCATCGTTGGCCCGTACCGTGACCTTTCTTGTCATGGCTGCCCTGCTCTTGGCTGTGACGTTCGGTCTGGTGGCCTATACGCGATTCGCGGGCGGGCGGCGAGCCGCTCCGGGGATCTACGCGAACACGTCCCACAATCCCGGTGAGCAAACCGGCACGCTGGCTAAGCACATGGAGCGAATCCACTCAGCCGCCCGCGCTTACAGGCGCGACTACAGTGAGTGGCCCGCGAGCATCGATCCGCTGGTCGGCGTCTCATTGCCGAGTGGATACAAGATGCCGACCGAACTCGCCTACCGTCCTCCGCCGGCACTACCACCGACTTCGTCAGACCTGCGACCGACTTCGTCGGGTTCGTCGTTGACTTCGTCGGACCGGTTACCTGCTTCGGACCCGTTGTTGGATTGGGTGTTGGTGGTGTCGGAGGCTGTGGATTACGATCGCGACGGCAACCGGCTTGCCGAACCGCACCGGCTTATTCTGCGACTTGGCGGCAAGATGGAGCTGCTGCCGGCCGACGCCGTGAACAAACTTCTGGCATCACAGGAAGATGAGCAGGTAAGGTCACCCGCTCCAAGCCCAGAAGCCACCGGCGGTGATTGAGTCGGCACAGCGACCCCGACATACCCGGCAGCCTGATGAGAGAGCGGAGATGCGAGAGATAACGCCCATAGGAAGCGGCCGCCTCCTCACCGGCGCGGTTCGGATGGCTCGCGAGCTCATGCGTGGCACACATGGGTCTGGTGTATCGCATAGGCGAGATGCCTGTGCCGACGGGTGCTCGCGGCACCATTCGATTAGCTGTTGACAAAGTGCTGGAAAACGACTTGGCGGGATTGCAGGTCTGGCGAGTTGTTGCGATCATTGCAGCACGCTCGGGCGAGTGGCGGAATGGCAGACGCTGGAGACTTAAAATCTCCTGTCCGGAATGGACGTGCGGGTTCGAATCCCGCCTCGCCCAATCTCTTGCCCTGTCAGTAGTTGCGTGCGAATGACAGGGCGTGTCAGCAGTGCGTTTCTGGCCGCGTTTTCGGCTTTTGTCACGATCGCAAGTCTTGCTTGTCAACCTATCCGACACCGTCGGTGGATATCGCTGCGGGAAAGCGCCGCGCCCAACCGGAGTTCGTGGTAGTTGTGCCGGCCGCCTGGGGGATTCTCCAGTCCCATCCTGGGTCGTCGTCTATTCTACACCGCTACGTTTCTGTCGGGGTGAGAGGGCGCCCCGGCGATCCTAGCTTCGAGTTGACCGCCCGCATCTCCGGGCTCTACAATGGTGCCTTCTCGGAACCTTGGGCACCCGTGTCGCATAGGTCGCCGTCCGTGAGAGCGCATCCCCGCACGTGCTCTTGCGGGTTCGGCGGGCAGCGAATGCGCGAAGCTAAGTCACGTTCGGAGCGGATGGCTCACCTGTTCGGACAAGAGGCCTTCGATTATCTAATACGATCGCTTTCCCGCGTTTGAAGACCCGGAAGGGCTCGTTTAATCCCACGGCCTCGAATAGGGCCACAACCAAACATCAAAGGACAAAACTATGATTACACGGAAGATCGGCAAAATAGTCCGCGGTAACGCCACACCGGCTCAACTGATGCTGGCTTGCCTTCTTGGGTCCACCCTGGGATTTATGCCAGGATTCGCTCAGGCTCCGGGATTGATCCTGCTGCTTGCGGTGGCCTTGATAATCCTCAATGGCAACCTTGCGGCAGCGGCTTTGATTGGGGCTGTGGCCAAGCTTGTGTCACTGCTGGCTTTGCCCGCGTCGTTTGTCATCGGAAGGGCCTTGCTCGACGGACCTGCGCAGCCCCTGTTCAAGACCATCATCAACGCACCGGTACTCGCCCTTTTCGGTTTTGAATACTACGCCACCACCGGTGGCTTGCTTCTCGGTATCGTCTTTGGCCTGGTCGCGGGTGTGTTGGTCATCAAGATCGTCCGGGGATTACGCACCGCAATGGCCCTGTTGACCGAAGGTTCCGAACGAGCGCAACGCTGGTCGAACAAGTGGTGGGCAAGACTGGCGATGTTCATCTTCATCGGGCGTGCACCAAAGGAAGGCTATGGAGCGTTGCTGGAGAAGAAGGGCAAGGTCATTCGCCCCATTGGCGTGGTGTTCTCCGTGTTGACAGTCGTTTTGCTGTTCCTCCTACAAACGACATTCGCCGGACCGCTGGTCACGGCTGCTTTGCGGCAGGGTATGGAGCAGGCCAACGGGGCGACGGTCGATCTCGAAAGCGCTGCAGTTAGCCTTGCCGAGGGAAGGATGACCATCACCGGCCTGGCGATGGCCGACCCGAACGCTTTGGACACCGACCTGCTACGGGCCGCCAAAATCGAAGCTGATGTGAGCGCGACGGACCTCCTGCGCAAGCGCTTGAAGCTTGATCGCATTGTCATTTCTGATGCCGTCAACGGGGCCAAACGCACGATGCCGGGGCGTATCGTGGGCAACCCTCCTGAGCCACGTCCCGCCGTAGAGCCCAAGGAGGGTGAGAAGACCCTGGAGGATTATCTGCGGGATCCCGAGCGATGGCAGAAGCGACTCTCCCAGGTTCGCCAATGGCTCGAGTGTCTCTCTGGCCCGGCGGAGGAAGCCAAAGCGGATGAGGAAGAGGCGAAAGGTGAGTCGCTTCGCGAGAGGCTCGAACGCGAAGCGCAGACCCAGGGCTATGCCCGTGTCATGGCCGGGCACCTGATCGAAGGCGCCCCTCGGTTGACCGTTGGTGAATTGCTGGCCGAGAAGGTGCGCACGGAAGCTATGAAAGGCGAGAGTCTTGACATTGTTGCCAGGAACATCTCGACGCAGCCACACCTACTGCCCGAAGCACCGAGCGTGACCATCCAATCCAGCGGTGACACGCTCCAGATCGAACTCGAACTCGGCGCCATCTCGGCCTCCTCGGGCCAGAACACGGTGAATTTCGTGTATCGCGGCCTGCCCGTCGACACCATCGCCGAAAACCTCGACGCCGGCGATACGAAGCCAATCTCGGGTGGTACCATCGACGTGGCTCTTAAGGGCACCATTCAAACCAGCGGCGGCACGTACATAGACATGCCTCTGGAAGTCACCTTACGCGACACCACCGTGAGCGTTTCGGGCGCGGGCTCAGCCCCGGTCGAGGAACTCGCGCTGCCGCTCGCCTTGCGTGGTCCCATAGACAACCCACGCATCCTACTCGACGACGCCAAGTTCGCAGATGCGCTCGTCGCCGCTGGCGCGGCTGTTCTGGCAAGCGAAGTGAGGAGCCGGGCTGACGGACTCCTGAAGGACGCCGTCCCTGAGTTGGACCTCAAGGAAGGTATACCGGAGATTGATCTCAAGAAGGGCCTCCCAGGATTCGGGGACAAAGATGAAGATAAGAAAGATGATCGGGACGGCGCCGACAAGACAGACGATCGTCGAGAGCAGGCCAAAGACCTGGCTGAGAGCCTGTTCGGCGGCAAGAAGAAAAAGAAGAAACCCTAATACTATGCGAATTGTGACTCCTCTGGGCTCGAACACAGAAGATGGCTGATAGGCAGAAAGAGGAGAAGCTGATGACAGAGAAAGGCACATGGGAAGCGTTTTTCGACGCACATGCTCCAGTCTATGAGGACAATGTTTTCACGAAGAACACTGTCACCGAAGTGACTTTTCTGCTTGAGGAGTTGTCGCTGCAACGAGGCTGCTCAGTTCTTGACGTCGGATGCGGGACGGGACGTCACTCCATCGAGTTGGCTAAGCGTGGATATGATGTCACGGGCCTGGACGTGTCTTCGGAAATGCTCGCCAGGGCCAGCGATGCGGCCAAAGTTGCCAGTGTGGATGTGAACTGGATTCGTTCGGATGCGACTCGGTTCTCACTCCCCGCGAAGTACGATGCCGCAATCTGTCTTTGCGAAGGAGCTTTCGGGCTTCTCGGCCAGAGGGATGATCCTATTGATCAGCCGCTGTTCATCCTGTCCAATATTTCCCGCAGCCTGAAACCACAGGCCAAGGTTCTGCTTACTGTGCTCAACGGAGCGGCCATGCTTCGCAAGCACACCAATAAGGACATAGCGGAGGGACGCTTTAACCCTCTGACTATGATTGAGTCGTCAGAACACTCACCGCGAGAAGGACTGCCCTCCGTTGCGGTTCGAGAGCGGGCCTTCTTGCCGACAGAACTTATCCTGCTCTTCCGCCTCGCGGGCATGTCTGTGCTCAAAATGTGGGGCGGAACCGCAGGGAATTGGGGGAGGAGGCCCCTCGATCTGGACGAAATCGAGATCATGATCGTGGCAGGCAAAACTGGCGAACCATCGGTTGCGGGCGGCGTTTGACCGCGTGTCTGATGGGCTTCGTACACTGCGAGACGCAAGAAATCCGTGTGGAAATTGCGTTGGGTTGAGGTTTTTACGTACACTCAAGGAGGAAGGATCGTGTTCGCTTTGATTGCATTGCTTCCGATCTTTGGTGGTAGTGATGACGATGTCACCAAGATACCCGTCGACAAGCGGATTGCGTATACGAACCAGCTCGCTGACCGCTTTTCTGGTCCCAACGCATGGGAACACTACCGGGATGCGCTGGCGTCACAGGTAAATACCTTCGATCTGTCCGGCGCGGACTGGGATTCCCCGCGTGCCAAGGGACTCTGGCACGTCTCCAGCAACATGCAGGCTCTGGCGGAGTGCGAACGCTGGACGACGGCTGAATCAGGCGCGATCCATGAGCTTCTCAACGCCAACAGGAACACACTCAACTTCCTTGCCAAGGCTGCACAGAGACAACGGTTCTTCCGGCCGCTTCCCGATAACGCTGGCCGGCTCCACAAGGCCGTCACAGATCCCGGTGAAGTCGCTTCCCTGCTTGGGCTGGCCAAGCTCATGCTGCTGGCGGCCAACGATCATGCTCTGAAGGGTGACTGGGACCTAGCGTACATGTGGAACACGCGCGTCCACCACATGGCGAATCAGCTCTACCAGCAGGTCCACACATTCAATCAATTCGAGGCGATGCGCGTGGAGACTCTCGCCTGTCGCCAGACTTTGTGTTTTCTTCGTCGTAACGTGCCGGAGAGCCTGAAGGGACTCATCGAACGGGTTGCAACAGGTCGTGATCGGCGTTGCCCCGACGAGCTGAACGAGCGTGCGGAGGATCTCTGGGAGTGGGATTGGATTGAGGCTTGGCACGAGTGGGCCAGAGACCCCGCGCAACATCCTGGTCTGAGTGACATGATCGAAATGCATGTGGGCGAAGACGACGATCCACTCGTGTTGAAGGCAGAGAGAGTGATGCGCGACCTGTTCGACGGATTCCAGTACAAGAGCGCTGCCGATCTGCGCGAGGCCATACGGGGCACCACAATCGAGGAAGAGTGGCGGATACACTGCCGTGTGATAGGAGCCTACAAGCGTTGGAATTCCAGGCCGTTCCATGATGCCTGGAGGCATGTCGAGCAGTTTGAACGGGAATGCTGTGACCTGATGAAGATGTCGCCAGCCCTGTCCATGTTTGGCTGCGGCCCAATGATGACCTCAGACCCTCCACTGGCTACCAGGTCGGTCGAGATTCTCTATGACGGTGTCCGCATCAGCGCAGCCGTCTTGGACTACAAACACCGCCACGGCCGCCTTCCATCAGACCTCGATCAGCTCACGCCGGGTTTCATTGACAAGCTCCCCGATGACCCATTCTCCGGCGGCCCGTACGTCTACCGGGTCGTGGACGACGGTGCGGACTTCGTGCTTTACAGCGTGTGGACCGACCAGACCGATCGCGGCGGGAAGCGCACGGACGAGATGCGTGTCGATGGCGATTTCGTAATCTGGCCGCCGCGCCCGTCCCCTCGCGATGAGTAGCAGGGTGGTGCGTCCGGGACGTACCCTACTGCTGCGTCCGTCCCCTCGATATAAGTAGCACCACGTTGCGTGTCTGTTTGTCGCGTGTACGCCTGTCAAATTGGCATTCCATATTGGCTCGTCTGGACGATTCTGCCATGCTGGCAGGCGGACGGCGTGGTGGGCGATTCCCCGGCGCATCGTAAGTTATTGTTTATCAAACGGTTATGAAACTTGGGCTGCGTTTGTAGTAGTGGTCCGGGCCTTGCAGGTTGTGCGGTCAAGAGCCGGTGCGCTTGGGCGGGCGGTTGTAAAGGCAATCGGCGGAAAGGGAAACCGGCAACAATCCATTTGTGAATCGAGCCAGAGGGAACCTCAAGGCGGACATCAAGTAACGATAGTCAGGAGTAGATCTATGGCGGTAAAGCAGTTGGCGTTTGAACAGGATGCACGGGCTGCACTTCGCGCGGGCGTCGAGAAGCTCGCCGACGCGGTCAAGGCCACGCTAGGCCCGCGTGGTAGGAACGCGGTTATCGACAAGGGCTGGGGCGGTCCCACCGTCACGAAAGACGGTGTGACAGTGGCTGAGGAGGTAGAACTCCTCGACAAGTACGAGAACATGGGGGCGCAGCTGGTCAAGGAAGCGGCAAGCAAGACGAGCGAGGTTGCCGGAGACGGTACGACGACCGCGACCGTGCTGACGGAAGCGCTTTTCAAGGTCGGTCTGAAGAACGTGGCTGCCGGGGCGGACTGTAACGCTCTTAATCGTGGCATCGACCAGGCCATCAGGCGAGTCGTTCGCCACCTCGACACGTTCTCGAAGCCCGTCAGGGCGAGCAAGCCCGAGGACATCGAAAACGTAGCCGCCATTTCAGCCAACAACGACGAGACCATAGGCACGTTGCTGGCCGACTGTTTCGGCAAGGTGGGCAATGACGGCGTCATTACTGTCGAAGAGGGCAAGACCGCGGACACGACGATCGACCTGGTCGAGGGCATGCAGTTTGATCGCGGTTTCCTCTCGCCTCACTTCGTGACCGATCAAGACGCGATCGAGTGTCACCTGGAGAAGGCCTTTGTCCTGATCTATGAGGACAAGATCAGCAACGTCACCAAGTTGGTGCCTCTTCTGGAGGCCGTCGCAAAGACCAAGCGTCCGCTGCTTATCATCGCGGAGGACATCGAGGGCGAAGCGCTGGCGACTCTGGTGGTGAACAAACTCAAGGGCATCTTGCCGGTGTGTGCGGTCAAGGCTCCGGGGTATGGCGATCGGCGGAAGGCCATGCTCGAGGACATCGCGGTTCTTACGGGTGCCAACCCCATCATGAAGGACCTCGGGATAGAACTCGATAGCGTGTCGGTAAGCGACCTGGGACAAGCGAAGAAGATCCATATCGACGACAGCAACACGACGATGGTCGAAGGTGCTGGCGGCACGCAGGCCATCAAGTCGCGCATTGCGCAGATTGCGTCGGAGATCGAAAACACGACCTCTGATTACGATCGCGAGAAGCTCGAGGAGCGTAGGGCGAAGCTGGTGGGCGGTGTTGCCCAGATCAACGTGGGAGCTGCCACCGAGACCGAGCTGAAAGAGAAAAAGGCCCGCATCGAGGACGCTCTGCACGCCACGCGGGCAGCAATTGACGAAGGCATCGTTCCTGGCGGTGGTGTCGCCTTGATCCGGTGCACGGAGGCCCTCGACGGTCTGAAGCTCAAAGGCGATGAGAAGATCGGTGTGGCCATCGTCCGCGAGGCGTTGTCGGCTCCGCTCAGACAGATTGCCGCCAACGCCGGAGAGTCGCCTGGAGTCGTGCTGCACAAGGTGTTGGGCAAAACCGGCGCGTACGGTTTCAACGCCGACACCGGCGAGTATACCGATCTGGTGAAGGCTGGCGTGATCGACCCCACCAAGGTCGTTCGCTGTGCCCTCGAGAACGCCGGTAGTGTCGCCCGCATACTCCTCAGCACCGACGTGTGCATCTCCGACAAGCCCAAGGAAGAGGATGACCAGCCAGGTGCCGGCGGCGGCATGGATGGTATGGACATGATGTAAACCCGGGCGAATCCCCGGTGTTGTGATAGACCCAATGACCAATGGCAGCCGCGGATAATGAGAACCGGCTGCATACACACTTGCGAGAGAACCCACACATGGCCAAGAAGAGTAAACCCAGTTTTCGTCCAATGGATGACCGAATCCTCCTTGAACCCATCGATGCAGATGATAGAACCGCGGGCGGGATCATCCTGCCCGACAGTGCCAAGGAGAAGCCTCAATGCGGAACCGTCGTAGCCGCCGGTCCGGGCAAGCTGCTGGATACCGGCAAGCGCGGAGAACCGGGCGTTAAGATCGGTGAGCGGGTGTACTACGGTAAGTACTCCGGAACTGAAATCGATTTTGGAATGAGCACGTACGTCGTCGTCCGCGAGAACGACATTCTTGCTGTCGCGGATTGATGAGCAGCGCGGTTCAGCGCCGCTGGGGCGACCGGTCGCGAAGAGCGACGTCCCTTACAGGCGAAGGACCGCATAGGATGATTTGGAAAGACATCGCAGAACGCAGCCTTTGGGCTGACTGAGCAGCCGGCGAGACCGGATACACTGGTGAATACGGCTTCGGTTGACCGTCTGACGTTCGAACGAGCCCAAAGGAAGAAGAAACAACAATAAGGAGTTGGCTATGGCCAAACAGATGATGTTCTCTCAGGACTCCCGTCAGCAGATCCTGGAGGGACTGTCCAAGCTCGCCGGCGCGGTCAAGATCACGATGGGGCCCACCGGGCGAAACGTGATCCTGCAAAAATCGTTCGGCGCGCCCCGCATCACCAAGGACGGCGTCACTGTCAGCAAGGAAGTCGACCTTCCCCAGCCCTTCGAGAATATGGGCGCGAAGCTGATCAACCAGGTGGCCTCGAAGACTTCCGACATCGTCGGAGACGGTACGACAACGGCCACCGTTCTTGCAGAATCCATCTTTAGCGAGGGGTTCAAGTTCGTGACCGCAGGTGTCAACCCAATGGCACTCAAGCGCGGAATCGACGACGCGGTGGTTGTGGCCGTCGAGTCCATCAAGAAGCTCTCCAGAAAGGTGAAATCCACCGAAGACTTGGCCCGGGTGGCTTCCATCTCCGCCAACGGTGATGAAGGGATCGGTAAGCTTCTGGCGAGCGTGCTGGATGAAGTCGGTTCGGACGGCGTAGTGGAGATAGAAGAAGGCACGGCGCTCGAAACTGAAAGCGAAGTCGTCGAGGGCATGCAGTTCGATAAGGGCTATCTCTCGCCTTACTTCATGACCGACCCGGGTTCGTTGGAATGCGTGCTTGCAGACCCGACGATTCTCATCTACGAAAAGAAGATCTCTAACCTGCGCGACTTCGTTCCGGTGCTCGAGTCCATTTCTACCAGTGGCAAGCCGCTGCTGGTTATCGCCGAAGACGTCGATGGCGAACCGCTGGCTGCTCTCGTGGTGAACAAGATTCGCGGTGTGCTTAATTGTTGCGCCGTCAAGGCTCCGGGGTTTGGCGACCGGCGAAAGGCTATGCTGGGTGATCTCGCCACGCTGACCGGGGCAACCATGGTCAGCGAAGATCTCGGCATGAAGCTCGAGAACATCACGCTTAGCGAGATGGGGACGGCTAAGAAGGTGGTTATCACCAAGGACGGGACGACAATCATCCAGGGCGCCGGTAAGAACTCCGAGATCAAGGCCCGCATCGACCAGATCCGGACCCAGATCGACAAGACCACCAGCGACTACGATCGCGAGAAGCTCCAGGAACGCCTCGCCCGCATGACCGGCGGCGTTGCGGTGATTCGCGTGGGTGGTGCTACCGAGGTCGAGGTCAAAGAGCGTAAGGACCTCGTCGATGATGCCTTCCAAGCCACCAAAGCCGCTTCCAAGGAAGGTGTTGTTCCCGGTGGCGGTGTGGCTTTGCTGCGTGCGATCAGCGCCGTGACCAAGGCCCGTGACAACGTTGAAGGTGACAAGCGTATCGGTTTCGACATCGTCCTTCGAGCCCTCCGCGCCCCGACCCGCCAGTTGGTCGACAACGCCGGCGGTGAAGGCGACGTAATCGTCGAGCAGATTCTCGAAAAGAGCGGCACTTACGGTTATGACGTCCGAAAGAGCGAATTCGTGGACATGGTCGAAAGAGGGATCATCGACCCAGCCATGGTAGCGCGGGTTGCGCTCGAAAGCGCCGCCAGCATCGCCGGGTTGATGCTCACGACGGAGGTGCTCGTGACCGACCTGAAGGACGAAGAGGAGAAGATCGAGCACGCCGTCAGCTAGTGCGGATCAGTGCATAATACGGATGGGTGGCCCATGGCTTTAGCCGTGTGGGACACTAATCAGCGGACTAATCGAGTCCCCCACCTCTAAAGAGGTGGGCCACCCACTGTGGGTCCGTCTGCCAGGTAACAGGTGCGTCCGGGACGCACCCTACAGCTAGCGCGTCTTCGGCTTTCGTATTGCGGTCGGTTTCCTGTACCGGTGGGTGCCCGATGGCTTTAACCGTGGGGGACGCAGGTAACAGGTGCGTCCGGGACGCACCCTACAGCTGATTCTCTGCGAGGCATCGCGCAGCTGAGACCTGCGGCTTTGAGGATTCGTCATGCCGGCAAGCAAGCGGGACTACTACGAAGTGCTCGGTGTTTCGCGAGAGGCTTCGCTGGTTGAAATCAAGAAAGCCTACCGGCGCAGCGCCCATAAGTACCACCCCGATCGCAACGCTTCCGACCCTGAGGCAGAAGCCAAGTTCAAAGAAGCGGCAGAAGCCTACGAGGTCCTCTCTCAGCCCGACAAGCGTCAACGCTACGACCAGTTCGGCCATCAGGGTCTTAGCGGTGCGGGTGTGCACGATTTTTCCCACATGGGCGTCGAAGATATCTTCTCGATTTTCGGCGACATCTTCGGCGGTTTCGGTGGTAGGCAGCGAGGTCCGGCTCGCGGCGCTGACCTCCAGACACAGATCGAAATCACACTTGCCGAGGTCGCCGAAGGTGTTGAGCGATCCATCGAGTTTCAACGCAGCGATTTCTGTGACTCTTGTGGCGGCAACGGCTCCGCACCGGGTTCACCGCGTCAGACCTGTGAGACCTGTAAAGGCTATGGCAAGGTCGAGCAATCGACGGGGCTCGGGATGCTGTTTGGCCGGGTGGTCACAAAGTGTCCGGCGTGTGGCGGACGCGGCAATCTGATTGTCAACCCGTGCGACCAGTGCCGTGGTTCCGGGCGGACGACCAAGCATCGGGTAGTTACTGCCCAAATACCCCCGGGTATCCATGACGAGCAGGCTATCCGCATCCGCGGCGAGGGTGAACCGGGAGAAGACGGCGGTCATCGCGGCGATTTGCACTGTTATGTACGCGTCAAGCCCCATCCGTTCCTCGAACGCCATAACAACGATCTGCTATGCCCCATGCCGATCAGCTTCACTCAAGCGTCGTTGGGGGCGAAGGTGGAGGTGCCGACCCTCGCCGGGCGTGCAGAGTTGAGGATTCCGCCGGGTACACAGCACGGCCAGCTTTTTCGCATGGCCGGGATCGGTCTGCCGGATTTGCGAGGTGGGCGCCGAGGTGACCAGCACGTCCAGGTGTTGATCGAGATTCCCAAGAAGCTCAATGAGCAACAGAAACGGCTGATGCGAGAGTTCGCAGAGACCGAGGACCGATCCGTCTTGCCCGAATCAAAGGGTTTTTTTGAGAAGCTCGTCGACTATCTCGGCGGTTGATCTGAATAGGAACAAAGGATGGATGACTTGGTGCTTCGACGCACAGGAGACTGCGGGCTGTCGAAGACGCTTGCGAAGCCGAACCGCGACCGTAAGGGAGCGCCGATGCAGGCGATGACGGCCGCAGGGGTGGCCGCTTCCTGACGAGCGCGGTTCGGAAACACGCAAGCTAAGCAGTGGCACAACACGGACCGTGACCGTCCGGAACATCAGAGAACGCAAGGTATGAAACGCACCGCGAAGAGAAACACCAAGGAGGAAACGAGGGAAACCGCAGACTCAAAGGCCGTCTCGGATGAGGTTGTCGAGCCATCGGTTGATCCGAAGGAAGAAGCCTCGACCGTTGAGCCGGCTGAGGAGACGCTCGACAGCCTGCGGGGTCGTATCCAAGAGCTCGAAAACAAGCTGCTCCGAGAAAAGGCCGACTTCGCCAACACACAGCGGAGGCTGGCCAACGAGCGCAGTGACGCCATCCGCTTCGCCAACGCCGACCTGATGAAATCTCTCTTGCCGGTGCTCGACGACTTTGAGCGAGCTATCGAGGCCGCCGCAAAGGCACAGGACGTAGAGCCGGTGCTCGAAGGAACCAAGCTCGTCTACGAAAACTTCATCAAGGCTCTGGGCAACCACAACCTCGAGCCAATCAAAGCGAAGAGCGAGCCGTTCGACCCGACCGTGCACGAGGCTGTCTTGCAGCAGCCCTGCACCGATCAGCCGGAGGGGACGGTCATGGAAGAGGTCGCCAAAGGTTATCGCCTGAGTGACCGCGTGATCCGCCCGGCGAAGGTCATCGTCTCGAAAGCGCCCGATCCACCGGCGGATGAAGAAGAGACGACGAAGGAGTAGCTGTCGGCAGCTTGTCTGCCAGTGTGACGGGTGCCCCATGGCTTCAGCCGTGGGGGACGGAATCAGAAAACAGACGGGTGGCCCACGGCTTCAGCCGTGGGGGACACAGATAGCAGGTGCGTCCGGGACGCACCCTACCGGAAACCCGAACCGCCGACGGGTGGCCCATGGCTTTAGCCGTGGGGGACACGAACCAGCACGACCGCATTCGTGCGGAGCAGTCAGGAGCGAGGAGCATGCCGACCTACGAATACGAATGCACCAAGTGCGGCGAGGTGTTCGAGCTGTTTCAACCGATAACAGCCGCACCCAAGCGCCACGTTAAGCGCGAGGAGAAGAACTGCGATTGCTCAGCACCCGTCGTGCGGCGCATCGGCTCGGGCGCGGGCGTGATCTTCAAAGGGTCCGGGTTCTACCAGACCGACTACCGTAGCGAGAACTACCGGAAAGGGGCGAAGGCCGAGAAGGAAGCACACTCCGACACCGGCAAGGAGACCAAGAGCAAAGACACCAAGGAACCCAAGAAGCCCACAAAGCCCGCAAAGACAGAAGCTGCAACATCGAAGTCGTCGTAAGCCCAATGCGACTGACGCGCGGATACTCTCAGTGCCGACGTTTGAATGCCCAACCTGCAAGAAGGAGTTTGCGTTCGCCCGCAAGGAGGACGCCCCGCACAGGCCTTTCTGCTCCAAACGCTGTAAGATGATAGACCTCGGCCGCTGGTTCGACGAAACCTACACCATCAGCGAACCCCTCTCCCCCGACGAGTCAGAATCCCCGCCACCAGAAGACACCGAAGTTTGAGCGACCCTCATGCGCCGCCCGCCGCCGACGCAGCGTGTGTGACGCGCGGGTGCCCCATCCTTCGCCAGAGGCGAAGGGTGGGGGACGGATTGGCGGGTAGTTGACGATCATGCCTCGCGTTTGGGCTGTCCGTCTCCACCCTTACTGCGCAAGGACGGGGAACCTATCCGGGGTTGTTGCAGCGCGCGAACCGGTTGGAATCGTCACCCCGGGCGCATCTGGGGTAAACCAGCACTTTGGAACGGGAAAACCGGTGCGATTCACGGTGACGGAGGCCATTGTTCGTTGAATCGAGTAGGCTGTTCAGGTACGATGAATACTCAACTTCCGGTAGCCGGAACATGTCGACCAACAGGACTTGATCAACAAAGGAGCTCAGCCATGAAAGCGCCAAGGAACTTTGTCGTGTTACTGAGTGGCTTGCTGGTTGCCGCCGTTGCGACCGGCCCCGTGCTTGCGGACAACTGTCCCAGTGCGCCACACGCCGCGGCGGTCGTTCACTTCGACCCCCTGGCGGCGGGCGCGTGGGCACCGCTTCCCGTTTTCCCAGCCTCAGTAGCGGGGGTGGCCACCGATGACCTTGCTGCCCCGCTGAGCCCATACCATTGGGAGAACTCCATCCACAATCCAGGGGCGGCGGCGGTGGGCGCCTTTCGCGTTCGGTACTTCGTCACAGGTGGACCCGGTCGGTCAGTCGCCACCGGGTGGATGGTCCTCCCCGGGGGACTGGCCGCCGGTGCGTCGACCGCTCCGCCTATAGACCTGCACCTCTTTGAGAACGTTCTCCCTGCCGCAGGTGGGGGAGGTCTGTGGGGCGGCGGCGCGGACGTGGGCGACTTCACGGTGTGGGCTACCCGGATGGCGGGTGTCGGCCCCCTCCAGTGTGGCGTCTCCGTCGTCGAGTTCGCCGTAGATGATGACCCGGGGCACGAAAACATGCTCCCTGACGGGTGGCAATGGGAAGGGGGAGAACAACCGGAGGAGTTTTGGGAAGAGAACCCTGAGGGGCTTCCCGACCCGGATGATGAACAGCTGGAGTTCTACCCCGGCACCACCTGGGAGCCCGGCGATGAGTATCTGCCGCGTCTGATCATGCTTGTGGACGTTCCCATCCCCGAACCATCGTCACTGGCACTGCTTCTCCTGGGTAGCGCCGGTGTTCTGTTGCGCCGAAGGACTGGTGTCTGAAGCTTGGCGCAGTCGGGACACTGAACATGGTTTCTCCCTATCGCGGGTGCCCCATCCTTCGCCAGGGGCGAAGGGTGGGGGACGGATTGGCGGGTAGTTGAGGATCCTGCGTCGAGATTGGGCTGTCCGTCCCCCACCCTTGCCGCGCAAGGATGGGGCACCGATCCGAACTGGTCTACGGTAGGTAGGCACCCATTAGAGTAGTCGATCACGGCCCCGGCGCGTCCTTGGGGATTAACGCCCGCGCTTACCCGTTGCGGCGATGTCTTTTCTGAGGGCTAGGAGTTCCTTAAAGGCTCGCAGGATTACCTTGATGTTGGCGCCGGTTTGCTCGCCGGCTGTGCGGGGGTAGTGGTGTACGCCGATCTGCCCTATGTGGCAGCCGATTTTGGTTGCGCGGGCCAGTATCTCCGCGTCGATCAGTGCGCCTGTCGATTTCATCTCGATTAGATCAAAGAGCTTGCGGGGGTAGATCTTAAACGCGCAGTCGATGTCCCTTATCCACATGCGGAAGACGATGTTTACCAGCGTCGTCCATGCCCAGGCGTTAAGCTTGCGGATCAGCGAGTCGCGACGATCGATCCGGTAAGCGCTGACGATGTCGCACTCCGCAAGCAGCGGCAGCAGCTTGTCTATCTCCGCGAAGTCAAACTGGCCGTCGCCGTCGGTATAGAAGACCCAGTCTTTGTTCGCCTCTCTGAAGCCGCGTTGAAGTGCTCCGCCATATCCCAGGTTGGGGTTGTTGTGAACTGCACGTACCTCCTGGTGGTCGGCGGCGAGTCGGTCGGCGATCTGGGCTGTTGCGTCCTTGCTTCCGTCGTTGACGATAATGATCTCAAGATCGTCACTGATGCGGCGACCGACCTCGAGGGCGGCGAGCGTTGTCCGCTGGACGTTCTCTTCCTCGTTGTAGCAGGGGAAGAAGATGGTCAGGCTAAGAGGGTTTAGCGGAGGTTTGTTCCGTAACGGTTCGCTCACGGTTGGTTTCTCAAAGGTCAGCGCGGTTTCGTCCGGGCCGCTCCCTCGCGGTTCGGTTTACGCATCCGCAGTGCCGGGATATCGCCGGCGAATTGCCAGCAGCCTATTGGAGACGGCACTGGGTCTCGGATCAGTCTACACCGGTTGGTCTTCCGGGGATATGGGCTCAAACCGTTTGCGCGGTCATAACGGCGTTCTTGCCGGCTTCTTTGACTTTGTAGAGGGCTTCGTCGGCTTGGGCTAGCAGTGATCCGCCGGTTTCGCAGTAAGGGTTGTTCATGAGGGAGGCGACCCCGGCGCTTAGGGTCAGGGGTTTTTCGCAGTTGAGCACGGATGAGGTGTACTGGGCGAACAGTGCGACCACGCGCTTGGCGACCGACTGGGCCTCTTCTACACGGGCGTCCGGCAGGAACAGGACGAATTCATCACCGCCGTAGCGGACCGCGAAGTCCTGAGGCCTGATGGCGCCGCGTACGAGAGCTCCTGCGAATCGAAGCAGTTCATCGCCGGCTTTGTGGCCTCGGGTGTCGTTGAGGTGCTTGAAGTTGTCCAAGTCGAGCATGACGATTGACAGGTCTTGGCCTCTGCGCCTTTGCTGATCGAACAAAGGTCCGAACTCCTCCTCGATAAAACGTCGATTGCGCAGGCCGGTAAGCGGGTCGGTGGTAGCTTGGTCCTTCGCCCGTCGGAGCTTTCGATTGAACATGGTCTCGCTCTTGTGTATCAAGGATCGTGAGGCCTTCTCGACTCTCTGGACTCGCGACTGAGACTCCGCCACCTTCTCACTCATAAGACGAAGGCTGTTCGTGATTTCTTCGATCTCTCGCCAGGTAGCAGGCGGCAGGCCATTGAGCCTCCCGCCGTTCCACGTGTCACCTTTCCAGGATTTGGACAGACGACGCAGAGGGGTGACCACTTGCCGCTCAAACCACCGGTTCATACAGAGTAGCCCCAGGCCTACCGTCGCACAGACAAACGCCCCGAAACCACCCATCAACCACAACCACGGTCCCAAGACCGGTTCAGCACGAAAGAGAAAGCCCACTTCTCGGGAAGTATCCGGGTTGTCGGCATGGAAGGGGACTCGTACACCCCATAGCTGGAGGTCCTGGTCGGCCAGCGTCGCCGAGGTGCGTGTGGGGCCGCTCTGATTCGTTACGGCTTCGGTCAATGCGGCCCGTAGAGAGATGTCTTCCGGGTACAAGGTGCCCGGTTTGTTGAGCGTGTTGATCGTGGCGACAGCCAAGAGCTGATCGTACTGATCGAGCAGGACTTTGGCGGAAGCAGCCATTTCGCCGTCAGGGGCTGCCTGCAAGACGACTGCGCAAAGACGGGCTTGTTCGGTAATGCGTTTGGCAGCCTGTGGTCCGAGTCGGTCGTAGGTTGCTACAGCAAAGACGACCACGGCAGCCAGCACGACGGAATACATGATTCGTCGGGTGAACCGCTCGAAGCTCGGAACCATGGACTGCAATGAGCCGTTGTGTGGAAAAATGGTGATCCCCCCCAACCAAACCGCCAAACAGTGTTGTGGTCAGATGCAACGTTCAGGTGGCCACGCACCGCCCCCCCCGACCGATGTTGCTGTGGGAATGCTGGTCGGAGGCACGCAGCGGCGTTGTGGTACGCACGATTGCACTGTTCTGTCATTGGAAGCTTACGATATGCGCGGAGACGAGTGCCGAGTCCGATAAGCGCCACGATCCCCGATCCGCGCGCTCAAGCCCGGCTGATGCGAGCGAAGACGAATATCGCGGTTGAGCTCGAGATGAAGGGAAACACGATTGGCTGTTCCTCGCTTCGCTGGGTTATCGGTCCTGGGATGCAACCGGAGACGGCAGCAGTGGCCCGAGCGCTACTGTGACGAAGTACGTAGGGTCCGCTGTGCGGACCGAACGGTTCATTCCGTCATCCCCGAATGGTCCGCAGAGCGGACCCTACTTGCCGATTCTGTCAGGCGCTCGAAGACTTCCGAGCGTTTGAGTTTCTCAAGAAACCGGGTATTGGATAGTCCCATCTCGAACCGGCATACCCCGACCATCGCGCACCACGAGCACGGTGAGAACGTCCCAAGGCGATAGGGTCTAACCGAGATGTTTCCGTTGAGTATCCCGTCTGCCAGTTCGCCGAGCCTGGTTCGTGTGTGATCTAGAACAGCTCCCAGCGCGTGGGCGTCCGCTCCATCCCCTCTGTCGAGACTGCCGGGAGTACCGTCCGTCTTGGTGAAAAAGGAGTAGAATTTTGACCAGCCGGAATCGTCGCAGCTGTCGAAAACTCGAAAGTGTTCCGCAGCCAACAGGCCTCGGGGTCTGTACGTGCCCGCCAGGGGAGCACCACTCGCCTGTCCCGGGTGGTCGAGTTTCTCGTAAGTGGGGGCCAGGCTGACGTAGAACGCGCCTACCGGTCGGATCGGGCGACCCGCGAGCGATTGACCGTGTTCCGCCAGCACCAGCAGATAACCGATAAGCTGGAGCGATAGTCCGTGATAGACCCGGGTTAGGTCCAGCGTCTTTTCCGGAGTGCGTTTGTAGTCCACAACCACGCCGAGCAGATCGTCAGCCAGTTCCGCCAGATCTACCCGGTCGATGAATCCTCGGAGCAGGACCCGACGCCCCTGTGGCGTCGACAGCTCAAGCGCTGGTAATGACCCGGGGACGTTGAAGCCGAAGGGGACTTCCGCCTGTTTAGGTCGTGTTATCCCGGCCCCCGATACCGACCGCTGGGCCTGGAGGATGCGGGCGAGCTGCGCGCCGGATCGACGAAGCAGATAAGCATCACGAGCATTTGACACGTCGCCGCCGGATGGGAGTCTGGCTGCGACTTGTCGGCAACTGTCATCCAGGCCCGAAAGCAGTTCGTCGTCGCTCATCTGGACGAAGCCCTTGCGCTCTCGGGCGAGCGCGGCCACGAAATCCTCGAGGATGGCGTGGTGGACTTGCCCTATGTCCATGGGGTCCAGAGAGGATGTCTCGCGTTCCTTCAGCCTCAGATCGTACCTGGTGAAGTGTTGAAACGGGCAGGTGGCGTAGCTCTCCAATTGCGAGACGCTGGTGGTCAACGTGTGCGGATGAACCAGGCTGACTGAGTCGGGTGACAAAATGGCGCTGTTGTGCTCAGTCAGTCCGCGGACGGCGGAGTGGGGAGGGGTACCCTCGATGATATCATGGCGGATAGACTCGTAAAGGTCGTTCCAGATTGTGCGAATGTCGGTCTGATCCGTGCCGACGTCCGGTCGATCGGAGAACTCCATAGCGACCCGGCCCATCAGATCGCACGGAGCAAGTATGTCCCACGTGTCACGCGAAAGGGCTGGATCGGCGACACGCGTTATCGATAGCCCCGGACAGGCAGAAATCAAGGCGCCGATAGTCGGTGAGCCTCGGAGAATCTTGCCGTCGTTGTCCGCGGTCGCGTAGGTAACCACCAGCGCTTCGGAGGCTCGCGTCACCGCGATATAGACCAGCAGAGATTCCTCCATCGCTCTGATCTGAGCGGGCGGCAGGATGTGCAGACCCGCCTGCATCAGCAGCGTCCGGTCGTCGTCGCTGAGGATCGAGTCTTCCTCGGGAATCCTGGGGAACACGCCGTCGTTGAAACCGAGCAGGATCACGGCCTTCAGGTCTGGGTGGCGGGAGCGCTCGACCGACCCTATGAGCACCTGATCGAGCATGGGCGGTGCAAGCCCCAGAGTCAGATTCGACAGTCCGGCTTCGAGCACGTCACCGAGGTCGTCGACCGTCAGCTCCTTTTCAGCGAGTGCAAACCCAAGATCGTCCACAAACGACGCAGTGTCGCGCCACACCTGACGATGTTCCTCAGCCTGGTCCATGTCGCCGTCCGCTTCGGCGGTTGCTGCCCACAAGGAGAGGTGTTCGGCTATGCCGAGACGATCAACAAGAGCGAGGATCGCCGCGGACCAGGCCGATCCGGTTCGAGGAGTCTGCCGGGAAGCGGTGGCAATCCACTCGCCCAGACCGTCCATAAGTGTCTTGCGCGCAGAATTTACTCGCTGCAGCATTGCGCTGTCGAGCTCGCCCTGATCACGCTCACGAGCACTGGTGCGAGCCGTATCTTCCACGAATCCTGATCTTGGCAAAAATGTCCAGTCGTCACCTTGCCATTGCTCCATCGTGGATATGCCATGGGCGAGGCAGTAGTTTTCGAGTTCGTCCGTCTGTTCGGACGAGATCGGCAAAAGCCCCGTCTTCAATAGGAGACGGACCGAGTCGAGTGAGAAATCACGAGACACAACGGCGATGGCTGCTCGGAGCAACTCGACAAGCGGATGATGCGCTACCGGTCTGCGTCGGTCTATGAAAAACGGAATGCCACGCGATGACAGTGCGCTGGCGAGAAGATCGTGATAAGGCGCAAGATCGCGGGTGATTATGGCGATGTCGCGATAGCGGTAGTTCGTGTCGGGGTCTTGCACCCAGTGGCAAATCCGAGAGACGGCGTAATCCACCTCGATCCGCCGCGTGGGGAGCTCGATGATTTCGACGCCCGCCGGATTGGCTGTTTTGCTGGAGATGCCCGAGCCGACAGTGCCGAAGTCCTGCTCCACTTGCGCCAGTGCCGGGTTTCGTATGAAGCGAGGCGAGCGTTTGGGTCGCATGAAGAGCGGCTTATCGACTTCGATCCCGGCGTCCAGAAACGAACGGTGCAGGTCGCTGTAGGTTCGCAGGGTCTTGGAGAAAAGACGGGTCCCTGATACCGAGGTCGAGGAAGCGGGCCCGGTGCATAGGGAAGGATCACAGAGGGTCGTGATTTCCACTTGCCCACACACCTTCGCCAGAGCGATCAGCGTGAGTGTCTCTTGGTGCATCAGCGACGCGAAACCGTCGACCCAAACAAGGGCATCGCCAAGCCACGAGCATCGCTGCAGACACTCGCGGGCGGCCTGCAGATACTGCGAAGGATCGAGCCGATTGTCGCCCAGATACTCGATGTAGGCTTCGTAGATGATACGCAGATCGTGCAGCTTAGCCTGTTGGATGGGGTTGTCATCTGGCACAAGTTCGCCCGCCAGCGTCAACTCCGCCGGTTCGATCGCTTCCTGGATGAGCTCGGAAACCGTAGCCGCAAGTTGATCGACGAACCCGCCCAATCGTTCGACTCGCCGGTAGTATCGCAGATCCCCGGCGCGGAGGGCGACCAGGTGTCGCAGGACCATCGCTCTTGCGGGTTCCGTAAGGGCTCGCCGGGTTGTCTCGCCCGCTGACTCGAGCACGCGAAACGCCAGACGCCGAAACGAAAGCACCTGGGCTCGGTGCGCGCCGCGAATGTCTTTTGGGGCGATGATCCGTCGCTCGGTTTGCAGGGCTGCCTGTTCTGGGACGAGAAGGAGCATGGCTGGCCCGTCGATCGGTTCGTCCCGAAGGCGCGCGCGGATAGCCTCAAGACAATGATGTGTCTTTCCGCAACCCGCACGGCCAATGATGAACCTCGCCGACATGATGTGCGCGTGGTAGCACAAGCCAGTCGTCTGGTCAAACCGTGATACTTCTACGGTGTGCGACGTTGCCTACGGGGCCATTCGAGCGACAATGGCGTTCGGTTGTACGATAGGCATTCCCGAGAGCAGGTGACATCCTGGTGCTTAAACTGGGGGTCGTCGATCAGGCCCACAGAACAGAACCGCTACCGTCAGGGAGCGGAACTACGCTGGATGGTATCACCGCAAGTGATCGCTTCCTGACCGGCGCGGTTCGGATAATCCAAATATCTAGCTGTGACCATGCACTAGAACAAGTTCTATTTTGTCGTAGCATCGGGAAGTCGATGTCTTCTTGATAAACTTCCAGTCCGGACGCTACAAGATGGTTGAAACTGCTATAGCGCTCCGACGCTACCCAATTGATGGGTGGCCCATGGCTTTGGCCGTGGGGGGCTTACGGACGTATTGGGATGTGCTTCGGTCTTGCTATCCGTCCCCTGCCCCTGGAAGGGACGGGGGACCTGTCAAATCACGCGTGTCAGAGCACCAGTGCATTCGTGCCTGGCGCCGCTGGGGCTGACCGGAGCCCACTTTCTCAGGGATGGCTCATGACAGAACTTATCTTTTTTTCTTCATAACAACGCCGGGGTTGCTGCGTCTCTTGTCTGGAGAGGGAAACTGAAGTCTATTGATCGCTTAAAGGAGGTCCTCGCGCGGTGTCCAGATCTGTTGAACATGAAACCCACGACGTCACCGGGCTGGTCGACAGCCTGTTGGAACAGGGACTCGCCGCAGGGGCCACCGATTTACACTTCGAGCCGACGGATGACGGGCTGCTGGTTCGGGTTCGGGTCGACGGGCAGCTTATCGATTACCAGTCGGTTCCACTGCGCCTGGCGAACAACGTAATCACTCGCCTGAAGGTGCTCGCCTCACTGCTGACCTACCGCGTGGACATCCCGCAGGAAGGCAGCCTGCAGTGGCGGGGCGATGAAACCGCACAGCAGGACAGCGCGATCGACTTGCGAATCGCGACCTTTCCGACGATTCGCGGTGAGCGCGCGGTCGTTCGAGTCTTTGCTGGCGTATCGGGATTGCAGTCTCTCGATATGCTGGGGTTCACAGAAGAGCAATCCGCTACACTTACAAGGGCGGTCGCCAGGCCCGCAGGCCTCATCGTCGTGACCGGGCCAGCCGGCAGCGGTAAGACGACTACTCTCTATGCCCTGATCCGGCATCTGACATTGCACCACGCCCAGCGCAGCGTCATCACTCTGGAAGACCCGGTCGAGCAGCGCATCGATCGTGTCACGCAGGTGCAGATCAACCCTCACGGCGAGCTGGATTACGAACGTTGCATGCGATCGTTGTTGCGCCAAGATCCCGAGGTGATCCTCCTGGGCGAGGTGCGCGACGCCCGGACGGCACGTATCGCGCTTGAGGCCGCCCTGACGGGGCACCTGATTCTGACGACATTGCACAGCGCCGATCCGGCGGAGACGGTCGTGCGTTTTCTCGATATGGGCATCGCTCCCTATCAAGTGGTCAGCGCTTTGACCAACGTGTGCGCGCAGCGCTTGTTGCGCGAGACCTGCCGTGCTTGTGGTGGTACTACCCGTTCGAGCTGTCCCAAATGTCTGGGAACCGGCTACGCGGGTCGGACGGCTGTCGCCCAGTTGGTCTGCATGGACGAACCGGCTCGACGGCTCATTCTGCAGCACCCTACCACGTCTCAACTGCGCGAGCGATTCAAACAACAAGGCCCGGACCTGGCTGAGCGTGCCCGCCGGATGGTCGTCAACGGACTGACGGACGAGGCGGAGCTCACCAGGGTCCTGGGGGTCGATTCGGAAGCGGAAGTAGGCAATGGGAAGCAGCGCGATGACTCGATCGGTACATGCGACGGCGAAAGGACTGTAGGATGAATGTGTTCGATTACTCGGCCCAGTGTGAAGCCGGAGCGGCGATCAGCGGGACCATCGAAGCCGCCGACACCGAATCCGCTATGAAGCAGCTTGTCACCATGGGGCTTGGCAACATCGAGTTGACCCAGAGCAGGGCATCGCCGCCTCGCCGTTCGATGGGGCGTGAGGACTTCATCTTCTTCAACGAGCAATTGGCCTCACTCGCCAAGACCGGCATATGTCTGGACGCCGGTCTGCGGCAGCTTGCCCGCGACGTGGGTTCACCCGGTATTCAGCGAGTGCTCAACGAGACCGCTGACGATCTCGAACGTGGAGAACCTCTGGACAAGGCCTTGGGGGCGCGCACCGGACAATTGCCCGAACTCTACGGTAGCGTGATCCGTGCCGGTGTGCAGAGCGGCCAACTCGCCGGGACGCTGCTCAACCTCTCCCATCATCTCCGGCTGCTATCTGACACGCGACGTCTAATCGTAGAGGCTGTCACATATCCGCTATCCGTGCTGGTCATCGCCCTTGCCCTGTTCAGTTTCATTCTGGCGTTTATCGTGCCGCATTTCGCTGAGATCTTCGAAGATTTCGATGCCCGACTGCCCGGGCTCACTCAAATAGTCATAGACGTGGCTGCCCATGGCCCCCAAATCCTGATAGTCGTCGTGATTGTCGTGTTGCTCCCGGTGCTTTTGTACTTGACGTCGCGCAGTTCCGCGGGCGGTCGTTTTCGGTTCGAAAGAGCGATCCATGCCATCCCGGTGTTGGGACGTCTCATCAGCGACTCGATTCGTTCTCGGTTCTTGCGAGCGGCGGCCTTTGCGCTGCGGACTGGGATTCCCCTGCCTGAGGCGTTGCGATTGGCAGCCGACGCCACTGCGAGCCCGGTGGTTCGCCGGGATGCCGAACTGCTTGCCGGGCAAGTGGAGAAGGGCGGATCGGTCTTCGAAGCCTGTCGATCGACCTTCGTGATACCGCCGATTTTCGGATATTCGCTGGAGGTCTGTGCCGAGCGTGACAATCTCCCTGAGGTCCTGGGGCAACTTGCCCGGTCGTACGAGTCCCGTACGGCTCATAGCCAATCGATGCTTCGCAGTTGGCTGGGGCCCGCGCTGATTGTGGTGGTTGGTGCAGTCATCGCGGTGTGCATTCTCGCGATGTTCTTGCCGCTTGTATCGCTTATGAACTCGGTGTGTTAGGGGACCGGTTATGGAACTGCTGTGGAATGTGGCTCTTCTGGCGCTCTCGCTCGTGGGCGCGTGGTTCGGTCTGCAACTGATCCTTGCAATCCACGGCACCGCTGCCTGGGTGCTCGCCGGTGAAACGGGCGGGCTTATGATCCGCGGTTTTTTGTCCAAGTCTCGCCGTTTCCGTCGCACCGTCGAGCTGCAGGCGATTGTGACCCACGTCGCAACGGTTGTTCGTGCCAACCTCCCTTTAGCCCCTGCGATTCATGCCGCCTCCATAGGAGAACGAGGGCGAACCGGCAGATTCTTGGGCGCGATTGCCGAGTCCCTTACGGCAGGAGGTTCTCTCGCCGATGCCTTCCGCGAAGGGGTTTACGGCTGCCCACTCCCCCTTGTACACATCCTCCGCACTGGCGAGCGATGTGGGCAGACCAACGAGGCGATCGGTAACATCGAGCGGATGATGGCGGATCGCCTTCTCGAGCAGAGACGGAGCCAACACCATACCGCCCTCTACATATCGGGGATGTTGACCGGCTCTTTCTTTGTCGTTCTCTGGCTGATGTACTTCGTTGTTCCGAAGTTCAAAGACATTTTCATGGACTTTGACACCGCGCTGCCACCGATCACTCTATTACTCATTGATATTTCAGACTGGATGTTCGGATTCAGGTTCTTCATTGCACTTGCGATTCTGGCCTGCCTCTTCGTGTTCTTCTGGCTTGCGAATGAGGCACGCTCCGCCAGTGGGACAAAGCGTCTCGGCGTGGTGGCCGGGCTGATTGCATCGCTTCGTTGGGCCTTCCCGCCGACTCGGAGTTTGGACTATGGGCTCGGAATGGCAAGTGCCATCCGATCGCTGTCTGCCGAGATGCGTGCCGGTGTACCGCTGGACCGGGCGAAGAATCTCGCCTACGCAGTGGCCCGTACAAACCGTCTTCGGATTCACCTCGCCGATTTCACGCGGATGGTCGCGAATGGTGATCCACCACATCGCGCCGCCCGTGAGGCTGGGCTCGGTAAGGTCTTCGTCTCAGTGCTGCGGATGATAGAACGTGGGGAGCCGACAGAGCAGTCCTTGCGGCACGCAGGCGACTACTACCAGGCTATCGCCAATCGTTGGTGGCACGCCATATCGGCCGTCTCCGGTCCGCTCGTTACGCTGGCGACCGCTTGCGTGGTCGGGTTCATTGTCTTGGCGCTGTTTTTGCCGTTGGTGCAGTTGATCAGTTCTGTTGCGGAGAGCATAGTATGAAACGGGTCGAGCCACATTGCGTTCGCCGTGGTGGAGTGATACTCACCGAGGCTGTTGTTGCTCTGGCACTGCTCGGACTAGTGCTGGCGGCGACGTCCGTTGTCGTTACCCGATATGGTCGGGCGACGGACAGATTCCTGAACAACCGCCGTGTTCAGCTCGCTGCGGAATCTCAGATTGAACACCTGCGGGCCGGAACATTGCCGCTGAGCGACACCGAATTCACCGACGACGCCGGGATCACCTATGGAATCCGAATTACTCATGCCGACAAGCCCTGGGATCCGTTGCGGCTGGCGTGCGTTACCGCCACCTTCACCGGCAAGCACGGGAAGGTGTCGCGTTGTGAGATCAGCGCCTACGTGTCTTGTTGCCTGGAGCGGGAGGGAAGCCGATGAGACAGATTGTGACAGCAACGCCTCGCCGGCTTTGTCAACGTTCGTCGCGACTGACGCCGGTTGCCCGGGGCCGGGTCTCTTGCCGCCGGAGTGGTTGGATTCTAACAGAGATGCTGATTGTCCTGGTCGCGGTCACAGTCGGGATGACGATCATGTTCAAGGCCATTGTCGCCATTTGTGACCTTCAGGGGCAGGCGGTCGCCCTGACCGATCGCTACACCATCACGCACGACTTCTTTGCCAATCTGCGGCGCGATGTGCGAGGTGCGGATTCCATGTCCCTCACATCCGATGGGAAGGGGGGGCAGCAGATTCTGCTGTTCGATAGAGACGGGGAACGGATCACGTATGCCTTCGCCTCCGAACGAGTAGAGCGAGAGGGTTCTCATGGCGATCCGATCAGCAACAAGTCGTGGTCCTTGCCGCGGGCCCAGGTGGTCTGTGACCTTGTCACGCCGCCGGCCGGCGGAGCCGCGCTGCTGGACCTGGATTTGATCTGGCGAAGACTGTCGGCCGAGGACTTGCAGCCCTCTCGCCGCTTCAGTATGGCGTGCCGTTGTGTGGGAGAGCAATATGACATCCTCGACTAACTGTCTGCGCATTACCAGCCGTGCCTTCCAACCCGCGGTCTCTTCTGGCTTCCCGTCTAGAAAGAGGCGCGGTGTGGTGTTGGTGCTGGTTATCGTGTATCTTGCCCTGGCCGGCGGACTTCTTGTGGTGGTGGGGGGCAGCGTTGCCCAACTGGCGCGCCTCGGTCAGCGGGAGCGCGAGACCATCATCGTGCGGCAGATGCTTGACAGCGGTTTCGCCTGGGCCCGTGCCCATCGCGCCGACTTACCGCAGGCAGGGGAGATGTCACTTGACGCGTCCTTGCTCCTTCCGCCGGAAGCCAAGGGCACTGTTACGCTGACAACGTCTCGCAAGGAGGCGGGAAGCACGATCATCGTGACCGTTACGGCTGAACTTCAGCACAATGAGCGAAACGTCTCACGCACGACCGAATTCAGGATGGACGGCAGACCGGAGATTCCGGCACCGTCTTGAAGGGGCATCTCTTCGATTCACTTTGTCCTCAGTACTTCACAAGGATCCATGCGTTTCGCGTGGGTCACGATTTGTGTAGGACCTCATCTATAAAGACCCTCATCTTCTCGGTGTATTCATCGCTGTGGAGGAAACCGGCGTCGTTGTGTTCGCCGGGGGTTTCGATGAACTGCTTGGGCTCGACGGCAGCTTCGAAGAGCTTCTCGCCCTGTCGAAAGGGGACCACCGAGTCATCCCGGCTGTGGAACATCAGCTTGGGGCAGCGGACGCGGCCGATCTTGTCGATCGATTCGTACCGGTGTCGCAAGAGCAAGCCAGCCGGCAGGAACCCGTAGTGGTTCCTGGCGACCTGGATCAGGCTGGCGAACGTCGATTCGACCACCAGAGCGGCGGGCTCGTGCCGTGAGGCAAGGTCGATCGCGACGGCGCCTCCCAGCGATCTGCCGATCAGCACGACGCGCTCGGGCGGCTCGGCTTTCGTCACTGTAAGGTAATCCCAGGCGGCTTGGGCGTCTTTGTACAAGCCGGGTTCGCTTGGTCGGCCCTCGCTTTGTCCAAAGCCGCGATAATCGAACACCAGCACGTTCAGCTTCATCAGGCGATTCAGCGCTTTGATCGTAGCCAGGCGGTGCGAGATGTTACCCGCGTTTCCGTGGCAGAAGATGGCACTTCCGATGGCGCCATCATGGCCGACATACCAGGCGGAAAGCGCCAGTCCGTCCGAGGTTGTCAGGGCGACGGGCTCGTAGTTCAATCCAACATCAGCTGGTGAGCATCCGTATTCGCGCGACGGGAAGTAGATGAGTCTGGCTTGGAAGATGTACACAAGAACGCAGATGGCTAGGTACGTAGCTGCGATGATGATAACGATGCGCATGATGCTCACCTTGAGTGTGCGGGGCTTGGTCTTGAGGCCGGCGTCGTCAGAATCCGCCGGTGCATGGTCGCCGCGGTTTTCAGGTGGTGGTTTCCCAGACACTGTGAATCCTCATTCGTACTCACCGCTCTCGATGCGCTTGGCCACATGGCGAAACTTCACAAACAACCTCAGCTCTGAGAACGCGCGCTGCGCGAAGATGAACGCGACGAAGGCGACGAGCACTCCGAGGAAGACCGGTCCTGATTGGTAGGGACTCAGGGAGTTGCCGATCAGCCCAAAGGCTGTGAACGCACAGACAACAAACCCCAGCAGATCGAGCGCGGGAAACTCGAGCATTTCCGGAAGGAAAATACCCTTCATTTCCAGCGGTCTTGCGCTGTACTCGGCGCCGCATTCGGGACAGGTGCCTTTATAGGACCGAAGCCGGAGATTGTACCCGCAGCCTGCACAGTACGACGAATGGACAATGATCCTGTCAGCCAGAATGTCCTCCGCCAGACTTTCGATCTCATCCTTGCTGAGAGGCATGGAGCTACTTCCGTTTGCTCTTAAGTGGGTGCCCGTCCCATTCTAGGGGCGGGAGCGGGTGCCCCTTGCTCAACAGCAAGGGCGGAGGACGGACGGGGTGAACGCTACACAGGATTCTCAAGCACCTTCCAATCCGTCACCCACCCATCATTGCCGAGACCTATTCCACACTTCCATCAGTCCCCCTCCCCGAGTTGAGGTGGGGCATCCGGCACCTTCGTTTCCGGGGTTGTGATCCTCCATGCGTTGAGCTGTTTGTCAAATGCAAGTTCGACATCTAAAGCCAGCAGTGCCTCCAGCACCCTTCCCCGTCGCACGTGCGGATTCGGTCCTTCGTAGGGTAACTCGGCCTCGCCCGGGAGAAGTGCCAGATTCTCGACAATTGAGCGCGCGTTTGTACGTTGCCACGGCGGTATCTCTTCCAGAGTTGTAGCCAGCCGAGCCAGGTAACGCAGGTGCTGCTCATCGGCAAGCGCCTTCGCCCGTTGATCTTCATACCACGCTCGCAATTCCCGCCGTTTCTCCAGGCGGGCACGCTCGGTGAGCTCGCCTGTGAGAACGACAGCAGCGGCAACAAAGACCACCACACCAATCCCACACACCCAACGCCGCCTTGTCAACTCCATTCGGCTGCTCCCGAAGTACGCCGTGCGGTCCCTATCCTTTTCACCGGAAGAGGGGCCGGGTGGCCCACCTCTTTAGAGGTGGGGGACTCTCCTCACGGTGTCGTCAGAGCCGCTCCCTCACGGTCGCGGTGCGGTTCGAGCGTCCATGGCGCAGGAGGATTCGCAGTGTCGAAGTACCCACGCTGAAACAGCATTCGCGAAGTGTCGGTGCGCCATTGGGAACGGCAGTAGCCCTACTCGACGAACATCGCTTCGACGAACGATGCCGGGTTGAACGGCTCGATATCCTCTGGCGTCTCTCCCAGGCCGACGAACTTGACCGGTACGTCCAGCTCGTCGCGGATGCCGACCACGATCCCGCCCTTGGCGCTGCCGTCGAGCTTCGCCAGGAAGATTCCGCTTACCGAGACGTGCTCTGAGAAGAGCCTGGCCTGCTGCACGGCGTTCTGGCCCACCGTCGCATCGAGCACCAGCATCACCTCGTGCGGAGCGCCGGGAATCTTGCGCTGGACGACCTTCTGAATTTTGCCCAGCTCGCGCATCAGGTGGTCTTGCGTGTGAAGCCGGCCTGCGGTGTCGATCAACAGCACATCGGCATTCCGCGCCGTGGCAGCCTCACACGCATCATAGGCTACCGCGCCCGGGTCGGCGCCCTGGTCGTGCTTGACGATCTGAACACCCACGCGCTCAGACCAGATTGTAAGCTGCTGCACAGCCGCCGCCCGAAACGTGTCACACGCGCCGAGGATCACCTTCTTATCCTGCTTGGCGAGGTACGATGCCATCTTGGCGACACTGGTGGTTTTGCCCGAGCCGTTGATGCCAGTCATGACGATCACCGTCGGTCCGGACTCGGCGAAGCATATCTGCCGATCCGACTCGGGCCACATGTCGACGATGTGCTGTACGAGGTAGTCTGTAATCTGTTGCTCTTCGGCGATCTCGCCCCTGTTGAAACCCGTGCGAATCACGCCGATCAGCTTTTCGGTGGTCGCCGGCCCGAAGTCGGACATCAGCATCGTCTCTTCGAGCCGTGAGAGAGTCTCGTCGTCGATCTTCCGGCCTATGTGTATTACGGCGCGCAAGCCGGTCGAAATCCGCTCGCGGGTCTTGGTCAGCCCCTTTTTCAGTCGATCGAATATCCCCATCAATGAAGGTCCTTGAGCTTCTTGTTGTAAACCTCGTCCAAAACACCGTTAACGAACCGCGGCGACTCAGCCCCGCCATACTCCCGGGCGATTTCGATGGCCTCGTTGATCGTAACCTTGGCAGGCACCTGCCCCTCCAGCATCTCCGCAACCGCCACTCGCAGGACGTTTCGCTCCACCGGTGAAATACGGTCCAGAGACCAGCGGGGTGAGGCTGACTCGATCAGCGAATCATAGTGTTCGGCGCCGGTTCTGAACGCTCGCACCAACACCGTCGCGTATCGGACGGCTTTGCCCGATCCCTCACGGGCGGCGAGAAAATCACGCAGATCCTCGTCGGATTGGCTGCCCTGTGCCTCGAGGTGGCACAAGGTCTGCATAGCCAGGATTCGTCCTTGGCGGCGGTCGGTTGGCATGGCGGGCTATCAATCAGCCTCCACAACGGACATGAGGTTGACCAGCTCGACTGCGCTCAGGGCGGCGTCGGCACCTTTGTTGCCGGCTTTCGAACCTGCTCGTTCGATAGCTTGCTCGAGCGTGTCGGCAGTGATAACGCCGAAGACGGTCGGAACTCCGGTTGACAGCCCGATCTGGGCGATACCCTTGGCGGCTTCGTTTGCGACGTAGTCGAAATGCGGCGTCTGGCCGCGGATCACACATCCCAGGCAGATGATCGCGTCGAATGTTCCCTGCTCCGCCAGCTTCTTCGCGACAAAGGGTAGCTCGAACGCCCCTGGAACGCGGACGCAGGTTATGTCGTCGTCCTTGCACCCGTGCCGCATCAGTGCATCGATCGCGCCCGACACCAGCCGTGTCGTGATGAAATCGTTGAACCGGCTGATTACCAGGGCAAAATTTTGCCCTTCCACCGTGAGCTGTCCGTTCAACTCCCGAGGCATAACGCCACCAACCTTTCCGTTGTTAGCTATCAGCCTTCAGCTTTCAGCCTTCAGCCTTCTGCCTTCTGCCACCTTCTTCCAGTCCTGCAATTCTAGCGGATTACGCCCCAGGCGTCCTGGCTTGAATCCGGTCGGATTCCGGCTCGTAGGTGCGTCCCGGACGCACCTTCTCTCTGACAAGTTTACCGGATTATGACCCGGGCGTCTTGGCTTGAATCCGGTTGGATTTCAGGTCGACGACCTCCATAAACGCCAGAAACTCATCTTCGACCAAGTATTCAACAAGCTGCTCAGCCGTCATTTTGGCGAGAATGCGGAACTTGGCGATACCCTTTGTCAGATTTGGCCCGTTGACGCGCTCCACCTTGGGGATACCGCGGAGCTTCTTTTTGAGCTTGATGGCGTTGACCATGGTCATGCCTTCAACCTCGAGCTCAAGCTCGCCGCCGTAGCTGATCCGCTCGGCCCAACGCTTCATAACGCTGACGTAGCATCGCTCGACGAGTTCCTTGCCGGCGTTTTCGAGCGCCTTCTTGCCAGCCTGGGGCGAGAAGGAGTTATGTCCTCTGGCGCCGCCGCGCCAGTTGGACAGCGATTCGCTGGCGAGCAGTTGGGCGGTGTCGGTGTAGTACATCTTTATCGCGGCGTCGCCGTTGTACATGGCTACCTGTTGACCAGCCAGCACCTTGATGCCGGCTGAGTTGGCTTGTGCGGTCCCAGTGATGAAGATGTGCGCGTTGAAATTCTTGGCGATCGCCTGCATTTTGGCGACGTTGGCTTCGGCTTTAGCGTCGAGCCCTTCCTTCTCGGCAATGGCCCGCAACTGCTCGCCGGCGTAGATGACGAACCCGGCATCGAGCAACCGATGCTCGATCTGTGATTCGAGGATGCTGCTGTCTTGAATCTGCCCGTCGATTCGTTCGAGGATGTAGACCGCGACACCTGGCCTGCCCAACTGATCGAGCACGTTCTGCACCTCGCCCCAGCTTCGAGCTACTGCGTCTTTGCGAACCTTGGCGCGAATCTTGCAGAAATATACGCCACCAGCCGCTGATCCCTTTTCCAGAATCTTGAAATCCGTGACAATACCGTCCGCCCGGGCATAGATAGTGTCGCGGATCAGCTCGTAGTTCTCCACCTGGGAATGCGAGCTGATCTGCACTTCGGCCCCGCGTTCAAGGGCTTTTCGCTGTGCGTCTTTGAGGGCTTCGTCCTCGCTGATTCCTTCCCCGGTGACAGTGACCTCCACAACGGCGTCGTCCGCCGCAACCGTGGTCGGTGAAGGCGATTGGCCGAGGATTGCAGCCGGGAAAAGCAGCAGAAGCAAAGCTGCGTAAGACGTCGACAGCAGTCGTATGATTGTCTGAAGCATCATCTTCTCTCCATTGATGTAACCGCCAAGCAGCCCATCGCCCAACTCACTCCCTTGTGCGGCCGCCTTCGCAGTGCGTGGCGCCCGCTGTGCGAACCGGCGGGCTGGTTTCGCCGCCCCGACATGGTCCGCAGAGCGGACCCTACCAAGCTCCATCCCTCGACGGGATGTACCCGACCGAGTCTCCGCAAGAAGGAAGACACGCAACCAGGGCTTGGGTTTGGCGTCCCATTTGCGATTTCCGCCGCCCGCACCTATGCAAACGGGTCGTGCATAACAGGCTGTCCGCAGTACATGCACTTCGGCACGTGGGCTGATATCGTGCGATTGCACTTCGGGCACGCCATTGGCTTTTTGCGGACCTTGCCGTCGAGCACGCCGTCCGAAAGGTCGATGTCGTTCATCCGTTCGATCAATGCCTCGTCGGTCAAACCGAGCTTGTCGCGCATCAGGCTCCACATCGCCTCACACGTCAAGAGCGACCGATCAAGCCGCATCTCGATATTTTGCGACTTTCTGGATGCGGAGCGAGCGTCGGTTCGCGCGCTACCGGCGTCAGATGCGGCAGCAGAAGCATCCATGCTGGCACGCATCGCCCAGAACATGCTCATCACTTTCTCCTTTCGGCTTCGTGACCCGCAGGGGGCCTCTTTTCTCGCTGGAATCGTACCAGTTGCGTTTGCCGTGCATTGTCGAGACCCGCCAGGTCCAAAGCCCGAACAAAAGGCCACCCCACCGGCGAGTTCGGCCACCATATTCAGCACTCACATCGAGATGGATTGTACCACAAACGGCGCCTGATGGATCGTGGCGAAAATGAGAACGTGTCAGGAAGGCGCTCTTGACTCCTCTGGAATCTCTCTAACGCCTTTTCCTTGGATTCTTGCCTGATCCGTTGACAGGAGATAGAAGGCAGGCATGGAATCTTCGTACGAGCTGTTCGATCACACAGCCGACATCGGCATTCGTGTTCGGGGTAATCGCCTGGCAGACTTGGTCGTCCCGGCTGGTGAGGGGTTATACGCCGTAATCGGAGACATCGTAACGGGCGAACGGCGCGAGGAAATGTCGATCGACCTGACCGGTGACACTCCGGAGACCCTGCTGCGGGACTACCTGGCTGAGCTTCTGATCCTCTTCGAGCAGGATCACCGCATCGTGTCGGACGTAAGAGTCTCCCGCTTCGACCGGGATGGTCTCGCGGTCCGTGCCGCCACGGAGGGTGTAGACCTGGCTCGCTCGACGCTCGAGCGCGAGGTCAAAGCCATCACGTATCACGCGCTGGAAATTCGGGAAGTGGCCGGCGGTTTTGAAGGTACCGTCATCGTGGATATCTAGCTCTGTCGCTACTAAGTTGATGGGTCCCCCATGGCTTTAGCCGTGAGGGACTGACGCAAGCGTGAGCACGGCACCCCGGCCGGGTCTTGCTCCTACCCATCAGACGAGGTGTCAGGAAGCGCGAGAACAGGTTCTAGCGTGTCCTAGCGTTTGGGAATCGATTCTTTCGTGAGGGTCTTTTAGCCCGGACGCTGCATGGTAATTGAAAGCGCACTGTCATGTCTCAGCCCTATAAAGGACCACTCGAGCAGATCGATGATTGCCGCTGGCGTATTCCGCGATCGTACAAGGAAGGTATGCGCGTCGATGGTGTCATCTACGCCGACAGCAAGCTTATGGAATCCGTGAAAGCGGACCAATCGCCTGAGCAGGTAGCCAACGTCGCCTGTCTGCCGGGAATCGTCGGCGCGTCGCTGGCGATGCCCGACATTCACTGGGGTTACGGCTTTTGCATCGGCGGTGTGGCTGCCACCGATCCTGAGCAGGGGGGTGTCGTCAGCCCCGGCGGTGTGGGATACGACATCAACTGCGGTGTGCGAATGGTCCGTACCAATCTTCCGGCCAAGCGAGTCGAGAAGCGGATCGATACGCTTGTCGAAGCGCTCTTCAGGAACGTGCCCTGCGGCGTGGGGCGAGGTGGCGCCATCAAGTTCTCGCCTGACGAGCTAACGCGATTGATGCGCGAGGGCGTACCCTACGTTATCCAGAAGAGGGGTCTCGGATGGGATTCTGACATCGAGGTGACCGAAGCCGGCGGCTGTCTGCCGGACGCTCGCCCCGATCTTCTTTCCAAGCGGGCTGTGCAGCGAGGTCACGATCAGTGCGGGACGCTGGGTAGCGGCAACCATTTCCTGGAGATTCAGGTTGTCGATCGAGTGGATGATGCCCACGCCGCATCGGTGTTCGGGCTTGAAGAAGGACAGGTTGTCGTGATGATCCACTCAGGCTCGCGCGGACTGGGCTATCAGGTCTGCGACGACGCCATCCGCGACTTGCGAGATGCTCCGCGCAAGTACGGCATCGCACTTCCGGACAAGCAACTGGTGTGTGCCCCGGTTGAGTCGGCTGAAGGGCAGAAGTATCTCGGAACGATGCGTGCGGCTGCGAACTTCGCCTGGTGTAATCGGCAGGTTCTTACCCATCTGGCGCGCGAGACGCTGTCGGACGTTTTTGACACACCGCCGGAACAACTGGGCATGAACGTCATCTACGACGTAGCCCACAACATCGCCAAGATGGAGACATATGAGATCGACGGGACAAACCGCATGCTGTGTGTCCATCGCAAGGGGGCGACGCGGGCGTTTCCGCCGGGTCATCCCGAGCTGCCCCAGCGATACCGCCCGATCGGGCAGCCGGTGATCGTGCCCGGCGACATGGGGCGACACAGCTACCTGCTGGTCGGGACCGAAGCAGCCGTATCCGAGACATTCGGCAGCGCCTGTCATGGCGCGGGCCGATTGATGTCGCGCAGCGCCGCCATCCGTGCCGCCAAGGGACGGTCAATAAGGAAAGAGCTTGAGCAGCGCGGCGTCATCGCCCGGGCAAGAGGGCGCCATGGCTTGGATGAAGAACAGCCCGACGCCTACAAGGATGTCAACAACGTAGTTGACGTTCTACACAACGCCGGCATAAGCCGCCGCGTAGTCAGAATGAAGCCGCTGGGCGTTATCAAGGGTTGACTGAGGCAGACGAGTGACCGGGAAGGGACTGTAGTTTTAGAGTGTTCTCGGTTCTTCTGTAGCGTTCGGCATCCTGCACGGTCCAGAAGAACAGCACCTTTCGACCGCCACACAAGAGTAGTGTAGGGTGCGTCCCGGACGCACCTTCTTGCAATACACAAACAGAGCTTGCTCTACTCGCGCGAAATCTTCGAAGGCATCAGCTCGCGCATTGTCACGAGGACGGCTGACAGGCCAAGTGCCACAATGACGATGCCGCAAAAACCGGGGATCCCAGACTTGTCGGCGGCGTAGAGAGGTAAGAGGTCCACGGGCAGATCGTAGAGGTAGGGTACGTTCGGGATGTGGCCCGCCGACATCACCCGCACTTGATGCATAAAAGAGTAGACCCTTGCGCCTATGGGCAGGTTCGAGAGGATCAGCTCGCCCGCAATGATGTAGAAGATGGAGAGGCTTAGAGGCTTGGCGGTTACCATACCGACCAGCGTGAAGATCGCCAGGAAACCGACAACGCTCGCAGGAATCGTCATCAGAAGATACCATTGCAGATCGCTTGATGGGTCCCATCCGCCATGCACGCCGGTAATCGCCTGACGGGTGAGTTCGTCCAATCCCGCCAGGTTGCACAAATGCAGGGCGACCATGGCCAGATCGCTGAGCACAACCAGAACCAGGGCGGTGGCGACGAACTTCACGATAAGCACGGTGGCCCGCCGCATCCGCCGTGTTATCAGATAGACCAGCGTTTGCCCCTCCACCTCGGTTGCGATCAGCGAAACCCCGTGCACCATGCACACCAGCGGCGTTACGACCATAATCAACAGAAATTGCACCGGGACATGGTACATCTCCCACCGTTCGAGAGGCGGCGGATTGTCGAGAGCGAAGTTGCGAATCAACAGCACGAGCGCACAGGGAGAGGCTAATAGCAGCAGCGTCAGCCAGATCTTTCGATCGACGAGCTTCTGGAAGAGCGTGAACTTGAAAAGTGCTACAATCGGTCCCACGATCACTGTTCCGTAAGTTAGAACATCTTCGCTCTGTGTATAGCTGTCGGTGCCCTGCACAGTCTAGCAGAAGAACATCGTTTAGCCCCTGCACAAAACTAGAGCTTGCTCTAGTTGGCCTGTTGGGTCAGATATCCGAATACGGCTTCGAGACCCTCATCGTCCGGCGCTATTTCCAAGACACTTATTCCTTCGTCGAGGATCAAGTCCGACAGACGCTCGTACACCTGCCCGGGAGTCGGTGTCTCCAGCAGCAGCGTTTCGGGTGGCGTTATTTTCAACCCTGTTATTACGTCCATCTCAGCTAAGCGCACCGCAAGCTTGCGCGGTTGATCCACACGCACCTTGATGGTGTGGGGCCGGTCGTGCATGGTCTGGCGCACGGTATGCAAGACGCCCTGAGCGACGATCCGCCCGTGATCAATCATCACGATCTGCTTGGTCAGAGCTTCGACCTCGTGCAACACGTGGCTTGAGACCAGAATGTCCACGCCGTCTTCCGCCAGCCCGCGAAGGAGATCGGCAAGATCATGACGGGCCACCGGGTCCGCACCGGTAAAGGGCTCGTCCAGAATCAGCAGCTTCGGCCGGTGGGCCAGTGCCTGGGCCATCTTGATCCGCTGCCGCATACCCTTCGAGTATCCTTTAATGGAGCGGCCGGCGTGCTCGGTCATACCGGTTGCCGCAATGGCGCTGTCGGCGGCGTCGCGTGCCTTTCGCCGGGGGAGGCCCGACGCTTTCGCCAGGAACGTCACGAACTGCCTGCCGGTGAGGTTCGTCCAGAACGGGTCACTCTCCGGACAATAGCCGATCTGCGACAGAACAGCAGGCTTATTCCACACCTTCTTGCCGAAAACGCGTATGGTTCCCTGGCTGGGGTGCAACTGCCCCATGGCGAGACCCATCAATGTGCTCTTCCCCGCGCCGTTAGGACCCAGAAGACCCGTGATACCGCGACCCACTGAGGCGGTCACGTTGTTAAGGCCGATGACCTCGCCGTACCACTTCGACAGGTTGTCAAGCTCTATGACCGACATCAACAGCCTCTTGTTCTTAATAGCTATCAGCTGTCAGCTAACAGTCCAAAGCAACGGGCCACCCACCTTACACATTCGCAGCCGACCTCGAGAAGCGAACCACGCGACGATAGCACAGCAGAATCGACCCCGCCGTCCATCCCGCCAGCACTGCTGTGGCGTTAAACGGTCCGACCGGTCGCAGCAACGCTTTGCTGAAGGCCTCCGGGGGCAATCCCGAAGCCTCCCAGGTCCGGCGCATGTCGAACAGCCAATCAGTCAGAATCAATATGTCGCTCCGTAGCGAGATGCATCCCAACCACCCGGTCGTTGCTTCACCGGGCAGCGCCTCATTCAGGAGCTTCTGTCCGAACGTCAATAGCAGTGTGACAGCCAGCCAGCCGACGGTGACATATCTGTGGTCGGATGACATGCTGGAAAGCGCAAGCACGATCGCGCCTCCCACGACGCAAATCAAAAGGCCCGACAGGAGCAGGTCGCAACCCAGGTCCAAGGTCTGCCCCCAGGTGTCAAGTCCGCCGGTCATCATTGTCCCGAACGTCAAAGAGAGCAGGTTCGGAACCAGCGTGACCAACGCAATGAAACAAGCCACGACTGCCCATTTCCCGAGCATGTACGTGAAGGGGGTTATCGGCTTGGCGAAGTAGACGGGCAGCGCCCGGGCTTTGATGTCCCTCGATATCAATCCCGATGCGACTTGGGCCACTATGATAAGCACCCAGAACATCTGAACCTTGATAACCAGAAAGAAAGCACATCGCCACAGCGGTTCACGATAGTCCCCAAGTTGAGCAGCTCCGCTGACATCGACACCCAGGAACACGCGAACGAACTCAGACAAACTCTTCATCGACTGATCGTCCGGCGTGGTAAGCAGCAGCGTCTCCATCAGCGAGAAGACGTAGAACAGCCCGCACATTCCGGGAATGAGCCCCAGACTTGTCAGCACAAGCGTTCGGGTTCTGTTGTTTTTGAGAGCCTGGCGAATCCCGGTGGTCACTATCACCAGCCAGGTCCAGCGCCCCTTGCCGAGTTCGCCGTCCCATCGCTGGTAGCCTTGCGGTGTGGATGTCGCGGGTGCCGTGGTCATTTATTGCCTTGCCCCTGAATCGCCGCCATGAAAGTCTCTTCCAGCGAGCTTCTCTTCGGGTGCAGACCATGCAGCTTGACATAGGAGCTTCGTGCCGCTTCGAGAATGGTGTTCTGTGCACTTTGCTCGGGCAACTCAACGTTTAGTTGGCCCTCGGTGTGGTCAAGGACGGACACGTTGCGCAACGAAAGCTGACGCTGAAACGCTCCGTCGTCACCGGAGTATTCAATCATGTAGAGCGTCGGATGAGGCTTGTTCATTTCGGAAATTCGACCGGTGGAGAGTACCTCGCCGCCGCTCATTATAATCACCCGTTCGCAGACCTTCTCCACGTCCGGCAGCAGGTGGCTGGAAAGCAGCAGGCTGATGCCCTTCTCGGCAAGATCGCTGATCAGCGAGAGCATCGTCTGTCGGCCGTGGGGGTCCATACCGTTGGTCGGCTCGTCGAGAAACAGCAGGTCCGGGTCGTGGACCAACGCCTGAGCGAGCTTGAGGCGTTGTCTCATCCCGGCGGAGTACTCCTCAGCCTGTCGGTAGCGGGCTTCCCCGAGACCGACATAGTCCAGCGCCTCGTGAGTTCGTCGCATCGCGTCGCTGTAGGACATCCCCGCGAGCCGACCCGCGTAGTGTACATATCCGGTACCGGTCAACTGGGGAATGAGGCAGTCGTTTTCGGGTACGAACCCGATACGGCGGCGGATATGGCGCTGTTTGCGCCGGATGTCCAACCCCAGAACCGACGCTTGCCCGGATGTGGCTGGGGTCTGCCCCAAGAGCACACTGATCAGCGTGCTTTTGCCCGCACCGTTTGGACCGAGCAACCCTATCACGCCGGGCTCGACCGCACCGCCGGTGTCCACACCGAGGGTGACGTTCTTGAGCGCCGTTATGCGCCCATATCGCTTTGACAAGTTCTCACAACTGAACACGGACGCCATTGTCGACTTCTCGCGTCTACATCGATGTCAGCTAACTAATAGCTGATAGCTGACCACCTGCTTAACAGGAAACACCCGTCAGGACCCACGCAAGTAGTGCAAAACGATGAGCAGGGCCACAAACCCCAGAACATAGGGGATGGCACGGAGGGCGGCAAGCAGAATCTGAGCGCCAATCGGCGGCGGCGCCATCTCCGTCTCTACAGCGCCGACTTCGTCCGGATCGACTTCGTCAAAAAGCGTATGAAATCCGAAATCACCGCAGGATTCTAGCCCGCTCAGCATCTCGTCGGCGTTGGCATAACGGTCGTCTGCCTTAGGGGCACAGGCGCGGACGATGACGTTACTCACGCGCTCGATATCCCACTTCATGCTGGTGGTGAGGCACTGGTGGGGCAGTTCGGGGAATACCTCGGCATCGTGTCCAGCCAGCAGCTCATGCAGGATCTTACCCATGGCGAAGGTGTCGGCTGTCTTGTCGATTATCCTGTCGGGCGGCATGTATCGGGGTGTGCCGACGATGGCCTTGCTGTCTGTTCCGGGGCTCATCATGCCGATGTCCGCCAACCTTGGCGTACGTCGCACGAAGACGACGTTTGAGGGTTTGATGTCCCGGTGGACCAGGTCCTGCTTGTGCAGTTCCGCCAGGCCGCCGAGCAATCGTCGGACTATCTCGATGGCAGCGTCAGCCTTGGGGCGGCGACTCTTCCGCATGATGAGGTTGAGCGTGAACGGGCGGTAGTTGTCAGGGAGTTCGCCTCGGACGACATCCTTAGTGCGGTGGTCGTCAGCGAGGTCCATCGTATAGTAGAGTTGGTCGCCGATCTCACCCACATGATAGATGCCGATAAGGTGGGGATGTCTGGCGACCTTTCGGCAGTAAGTTTCGAGGGCGATTCGCTCCCGGCAGCCCACCTTCGCCTTGGTTGCCTTCTTCAGGTCGATTATCTTTAAGGCGCGGTAGACGCCCACGCGATCGCGAACCGCCCACACAGCTCCATACGCTCCTTCGCCGCACAGCTTAATGCGCTCGTAGTCGGGAACTACCCATTCGTTCTCAGTCGGGCTCTTGTCTGTATCTTCCGGATTGTCCGGTTGCTCCTGTCCTTGTTCTCCGGATGTGTCGCCAACAGAATCGCTCAGCACGTCGCGCAGGCGCCGCGCGTCCGGGTCGGCGTCGCGGATAAGCTCCAGAGTCTGTCGACATCTGGCGCAGTCTTGCAGGTGTTTCTCGATTGCGGAGGCTTCGTCGTCGCTGAGATTACCTTGCTCGTAGTCCGAGAGTTCTTTCCGCAAAGGGTGCATTCGACGCGAGGTCATGGCGTGGTTCCGTAAAGGGTCTCGGTCAGCTGGGCGTTGGTTTCCACGAGACGGCGTACTACGCGGCTTTTCGCCACGTAAATCTGGTTGGGCGTCATAGCCAGTACTTCCGCGATTTCCTTCACCGGCAGTTCACGAAGTACATATAGCTCGAACGCGGCAATGGTGTGTTTGGCGAACTCGTTTCGCAGATGATCCAGGCAGTAGAGCAGATGCGCCCTTTCCCATTGGTTTTCCCACACCTGGGCCGGCGGCAACTCTCTGTCTGCGACGCTAGTGAAAACGTCGGTCCGCGCTTGTTTCTCCTTGCGGTGGCGCGAGAAGTGCTGCTTGACCTTGTTGTCGACGATTCGCCTTAGCCAACCCCTGAAGCTCGACCGGCGCTGAAAAGCGCCGATCTTGGAGACGATCACTTCGAGGCTTTGTTGGGTGATCTCTTCCGCTTCGTTTTGATCAAGCCCGCTGGCTCGGGCGTACCACGTCAGCAGGGGTCTGTAAAGCCTGTCGAACTCCACCCAGTCTGCGGCTGCATCCAGGTCGCGTATCCGGCTGATCAAACTGCCTCGCGTGCTCGGCACAGCTCGGACTCCGCCAGTTCACTTGAAAAACACCGTGATTCGTCCCACTATTGTACCGGAGACTGCACTCCTACGCCATGAGGATAGCCAGTGAACCTTCCGCTGAATCATGAGGAGGGGTTTCCTCTGCCCGGAGTTCTGCGACAATCAGACTGTACCCGGTTCGATCACCCGACAGATCAAGGAGCGGCCGCCGTGAGACACCCAGCGCCGACCAGTGAACAGAACACAGAGACAATCCGGCGGCGCGTTCGCGTCGCCTTGGGAGAGGAGCCCGGCGATCTGCTGCTTAACGGTGGCCAAGTTGTAAACGTGTTCACCCAACGGGTAGAGCCGGCAGATGTCGTAATCGCAGACGGGTGGATCGCCGGTGTGGGGCCTCACGACTGGCAGGCGAAAAGGACGCTGTCTATGACGGGCAAGGTGATCCTGCCCGGGTTGATCGACGCCCATATCCACCTCGAAAGCACACTCCTGCTTCCGTCGGAGTTGGCCAAGGTAATCGTCCCGCGTGGGACCACCACGCTGATCGCCGACCCGCACGAAATCGGCAATGTCGCCGGTCGAGCGGGAATCGAGATGCTGATCGACCTGAGCGCGAACCTGCCGCTCGACGTGCTGTTTATGGCTCCTTCGTGCGTACCGGCTAGTGAGTGGGAAAGTCCCGGCGAGGTCTTGGACGCCCAAGCCGTGGAAGACTTGCTGGAACATCCCCGAGTACTGGGCCTTGCCGAGATGATGAACTTTCCCGGCGTCATCGGCGGCGACCCTGAAGTTTTGCGGAAGGTCGCAGCGGCTCTGTGCCACGGGATGGTCGTCGACGGGCACGCTCCGGGGCTTGCCGGGAAGCAACTGGTTGCCTACGTCGCCGCCGGCGTGCGCTCCGATCACGAATCCGCATCGTCCCGGGAAGCTCTCGATAAAGCGGCGATGGGTATGCTTGTTCAAGTGCGCGAGGGCTCTGGCGCCCGCAACCTCGATGAGCTCTTGCCACTGATCGTCGAGGACCGGCTGGGTGACTGGTGCTTCGCCACCGACGACATTCACGTCGACGACCTGATGGACCACGGACATCTGGATTGTCTGCTTCGTCGAGCGGTTGCGGCCGGCGTGCCCCCGGCCCGTGCCGTTCGTCACGCCTCTCTTGTGCCCGCCAGACACTATGGCCTCACCGATCGCGGTGCCGTCGCGCCGGGATACCGGGCTGACATTTTCGTTGTGGAAGATGCAACCGACTTCGTGCCTCATACGGTAATACACGGCGGCGAGGTCGTGGCCCGTGGTCTGCAACTCGATACTGGCGAGGATCGCCCGGGCACCACCTGGGAAAGCGCGGTTCGCCTCGGGACAGTTGACGAGGCGGCCTTCGAGGTTCGACCCGCCGGCGATAAGTGTCCGGTCATCGGCGTCACACCTGACAGCATCGTAACGACGCACGAGTCGTCTGCGGTCCAGGTCGATCCGTCGACGAAGCTCTGGACCTTCGACGCCGAGCGTGATCTGTCGTTGGTCGCCTGTGTCGAGCGCCACCATGCCACCGGCCGGGTCGGCGTAGGGTTGGTTCGCGGGTTCGGGCTGCGCCGACCTGGCGCGTTGGGTTCGTCAGTCGCCCATGACGCTCACAACCTGGTCATCACCGGCACGAACTCTCGTGAGATGCTCACCTGCGCGCGTGCCATAGAGAAAATGGGCGGCGGTTTCGCCGTAGTCTCCGACGGCAAGGTCGTCGCGTCGCTTCCGCTGCAAGTGGCCGGCCTGATCTCCGCCGAGGGCTACCGCACGGTTCGCAGCAGTCTTGATGAGGTGACCCAAGCCGCCCAAAGCCTCGGTTGCCCCTTGCCCGCACCGTTTGCCACGCTGTCGTTCCTCTGCCTTTCCGTCATCCCAGAGCTACGCATCACCGACCGAGGCCTGTTCGACGTCATGCGTCAACAGGTCATCATGCCATAAAAGAGGACGTGACTCGCCATCTGCTCCGGCTTTATGAGCCCATAAGCACAGGCTCCGCTTCCGGTTTGGGGTTGATTCGCCGATGAAACACCAGCCGGGCTGGGCTTGGCGGGGGGTTACGACATGTCGGGTGCCCCATCCCCTCCAGGGGTGGGGGACGGAGCAGGGTGGATGCGAGA